>TARA_R110002050_G_scaffold1244_5_pt1 | contig 204371 bp, 180 predicted proteins | sample TARA_R110002050 | Tara Oceans TARA_R110002050 (sample SAMEA4396988) | marine metagenome | biome: Polar Biome; feature: [DCM] deep chlorophyll maximum layer (ENVO:01000326); material: water (ENVO:00002006), including particulate matter (ENVO:01000060) such as... | depth 25 m
TTAATTGCCCAGTCTTTTAATTGTTCGCTTTCTTTCACATAACCAAAAAATGGCATAACCATAATTTGACGAGCGCGTGCAATCGGGCGGGGCTGCTCTTAATTTAGCTACGATGACAAGGTTTCTTAAGCAAAATGACGAATAAATCTTGCCAGAAGCTATCATTATTGAAGATGTAGAACTTGAGTAAACCACTGGCGAATATCCGCTATTTGTTGACGGCACACCGAATGTTCCATGTGGTAACTTTTTAGCTCAACAGAGTAACCTTTTGCTGTGAGTACGTTAGAGCTATCTGTTGCCAAACGAAAAGGTACAATAGGATCAACATCACCATGATGAATCGCAATCGGTAACTGTTGATTAGCAGGGTGGTATGTGATGGTATCTTTAGTTGCGAAATAGGTGGATAAGGCAAGTAGTCCTGCGAGCTTTTGTGGAAAAGCTAGGGCGGTTTCAAATGCAACCGCACCACCTTGAGAAAACCCAGCGATGATAATCCGATCGCTACTGATCCCACGTTCTATTTCATGATGTATAAACGCAATAATAGCATCGACAGATTTTTTTAACTGAAAGTGATCAACTTTACGATCAATACTCATCTCCAAAATATCGTACCAAGCTGGCATGACCATACCGTTATTAATGGTGACGGGTAATGTGGGGGCATGTGGGAAGATAAAACGAATAGCTGCATGACTAGGCAAGTCGAGTTGGGCGACAATCGGTTCAAAATCATGGCCATCAGCACCTAGGCCATGTAGCCAAATAATTGAGGCATCGGGGTTAGACTGGGTTTCAACTTCAACATGTGGTAATAAGGAGGTCATGATATTGCTCAAAAAAGATATTAATGGTCGCGACAGAGTGTAAGTAATGAAGCTCAAAAACCCAGTATACATATCGCGCGCTTTACTGTCAGTGTCAGCTCTGACCGTTAGCCAATTAAATTGAGACTAAGCAATGCTACTATAGAGAGACATTATAACTTCACGCAGACAGCGAAACATGAGCATCTTAGTATTACAAATAATTATAAAACAATGGGATAAAAGCCAACGTACTGCCCAATATGTTGAAGAGCGAGCCGCAATGCCGAGTCACTATCCACTAGTATTTCCACCCGCTACATATGTGTTTGATAAGCAGTGCGTGATCGATCAACATGGTGATGACATTTTGGGAAAGCGACTTAGTTATTCGCAACCGGATAAGGACACAATACTGTTTGATCGATTCAAAATTAACTTAGGTAATATGATGCTTGAGTATGGTGAGCCAGCTGATTCTGGCATTGAAACTAGACTAATAGGTTCAATAGATAATAGATGGCTACAATGTAAATATGATTGGAGGTATGGTGTAGATGAAGGTGGGTTTTATTATTGGTTGTATGAAGAAATTACATTAAATGCCATTTATCTGAATACTTTGAACGAAGAGATATTTGTCACCACAGAACCAGAGCAACGAGTAATGCTTTGATTGAGTAAAAAGGTCTAATAAGTACCTGATTTTTTTGATTTAAGGTGTTGATGTCAGGTAGAATTAATCTCGGTCATAATTGTTAATAGACGAGGACATTATGATGAAATACCTACCGTTACTTTTTTTAATTTTAGTCTCTAGCTCAGCTAGCAGTGATGAAGAGTTAGAACGTTCTGCGATTACAACCTGCGCTTATCAAGCAGGCACTGCTCGTGAAATTCAAAGCATTCGCCAAATTGAAGGTGATGATTGGCCACACTTTGAACAGAAAATTAAGAAAATCTATAAAGATACACAAGGCCGTTATGATTTGCTGGCAATCGCAAAAATAGTCTACCTAGAACCTTTAAAACGTTTACCTGATGATGTATATGGTAATACCTTCAATAGTTGTGTTAAGCATATAATGGGTAAAGATCAATCGGCTTAAGTGTGCTGATGTGTAATGAATAACGACGACTAAGTAAGGGCTCAGCCAACAGTTTAATGAGACGACAACGGAAAATTATTCATGTTGATATGGATGCCTTTTTTGCATCCGTTGAGCAACGGGATCAACCAGATTATAGAGGCAAGCCATTGATTGTTGGTGGGCAACCTAATAGTCGTGGTGTTGTGGCTGCCTGTAGTTATGAAGCGAGAACGTTTGGCATACATTCGGCCATGCCTAGCTCCCGTGCTTATCGATTATGTCCAGAAGCTATTTTTGTGCCTCCCCGGTTTGAAGCTTATCGAGAGGTATCCAATCAGATCAGAGCAATATTTTGGCGATACGCATCAGAGGTTGAGCCATTATCGCTCGACGAAGCATATTTAGATGTGACATATACAGGGGACTTTGACGGGTCAGCTACTTTAATTGCCCAAGCTATCAAGCGCGATATATTGGCGGAAACCCATCTTACCGCTTCAGCGGGTATATCTTATAATAAATTTCTTGCCAAGATGGCTTCGGATATGGATAAACCTAATGGTCTCTATGTCATTAAACCAGAACAAGGCGAGGCTTTTGTTACTGACCTAGCCATTGGTCAATTTTATGGTGTTGGCCCTGCAACCGAAAGTAAGATGAAAAAAATAGGCATTGAAACAGGAAAAGATTTACGGCAAAAAACGTTGGCTGAATTAGTTGAAAACTTTGGGAAATCAGGTCAGTACTATTTCAATATTGCCCGTTCGATAGACGAACGTCCAGTGCGAAGTCAACGTGAACGAAAATCACTTGGTAAAGAAACGACCTTTGCACAAGATGTATTGTCAATTGAAGACTTAACCCTTACCTTAAACAGTTTGGTTGAGCAGATATTAAACAGTTTGGCAAAACAAAATATGCAGGCAAGAACGCTGACTTTAAAAGTAAAATATGCCAATTTTCAACAAATTACCCGATCCCACACCGTGGAACACTTCCTTGATATAACGAGTGCACTACAACTGATACCATTATTATTAACACGAACCGAAGTAGGGCTGAAAGCAGTAAGATTAGTCGGTTTGAGTTTAAGTGGTTTTGAGCAACCTATACCAAAACAAAGTCAACCACAGCTTGATCTTGAATTGAGTGATGTTTTTTAAATCTTATAAGTGACTTTAGGGCTTATATAGCGAGTGAAACATAAGGTTATCGCAAGTACTTTGTTTTGTATGTGGCTAAGCCAATAATTTGCTATATTTAGATTTAGATAAAACAAGGTTCTAGCATTTATGAAGAGTCATATTGGTGTTGTGCAAATGCAATCAACAGATCAGTTAACTGATAACTTGAAATATGCACATAGACAAATTCAATATGCTGCCGATAAGGGTATTGATGTGCTGGCATTTCCAGAAACGTTCCTGTATATCGGTGTGGATAATCAAAAAAAACATCGTATAGCTGAATACTTAGATGGAGCTATTGTCGAAACATTTCAGGCTTATGCTCAACGTTATAATATGTCGATCTTGATGGGCAGTATTTATGAAAAAATAGCCTCTGATCCAGAGCGCTTGTATAACACCTCAATTTTTATAAATCGTCAGGGCAATATTGACGCTGTGTATCGAAAAATACATCTGTTTGATGCGCCAAGTCTTGGCTATAAAGAGTCAGATGGTATTAAAGCCGGTGATGATCTCGCTGTGTTTGATCACGAAGCGGGGCGGATGGGGCTAAGTATTTGTTATGACTTGCGGTTTCCAGAATTATATCGTCACTTAACGGCGCTAGGTGCGGAAATTATTTTTGTGCCTGCGGCTTTTTTTCTCTATACCGGCAAGCATCATTGGCTTCAGTTATTGGTTGCACGCGCCATTGAAAATCAGGTTTATATTATTGCTCCCAATCAATGGGGGCAGCATTATGAGGGCCGAATTTCATATGGCAGTAGTGTGATCATCGATCCATGGGGCAGTATTGTCTGCTGTGCGGCTGAGCGACCTGAAATTGTGTCAACCACCATTGATTTAGACTACTTAAAAGAAGTGAGGCAAAACATGCCAACGTTGTCACATCGAAGCTCCGCTTTGTATCAACAAGACAAATAATAGACCGATGAATAACGCTGCTTTTTGAGTTTTCTTTTAGACGTTATTGTTATCTAAATTTTTCACCCTAAAAATACTTTTCTGTAGAGATATGACCTGGTTCGCGGCGATTATGGAGACGTAAGCCTTTTTGCTGCAATAATGTCGTTGCTTCTACTATCATCGCGGAATTGCCACACAACATGACATGACTGTTTTCAGCCGTTAATGATATGCCGAGGTATTTTTCTAGTGCACCTGATCCCAAAAATGTTGTGATACGTGAGTGTATGGCGTCGAGGGGAGATTCTCGTGTAATGAAGGGAACAAAATAAAATTGATTAGGGTGACGTTTATGCAATGCCTCAAACTCTTTTCGATAAGCCATTTCTTCAGCTGTTTTAACGGAGTAACACAGAATGATTTTGTCAAAACGCTGCCATGGTTGTTCCGTATGTAATATCGATATAAAAGGACCTATACCTGTACCTGTGGCAAAAAACCATAGATGAGAGACATTATCGGGTACTTCGTTCAAGGTTAACAAACCATTAGGACGATTGGATATATAAACAGTACTACCTTCATCTAGGTGAGTGAGTAAGGGACTAAACTTGCCGCCCTGAACTGTATTAAGATGTATTTCTAATAAATCATCTGTGGGGGCATTTACTAATGAGTAGGGTTTTTGGATTATAGCCTTCTCATGATCAAGCCCGATAATGACAAATTGCCCAGCAATAAATGGCAATGATTCTGTTTTTATTTTGAGTGAGTATAAATCGGCGCACCAGCGTTTTCTTTCAACGATTTTGCCTTCTAACCAAGTAATCATCATACTATCCTCAATTGGACATTAAGCATCAACGATAACATAAGGCCAGAAATTTTAGTTTAAAATTTATGTTAATTGTAAGGATGTTTAAATAATAAAAAATAACGGCTTTTCCATTTTTTTGTTTAAAATTAAGGTGTAAATCAAGTTGAGGTTTTATTATGTTTTTACTAAACAGAGTATAGATTCAGAAGCTGAAACGTGGTAAAAAATGGATGCAACATCACATAGTGAACAGGGGTTTTATGAACGTAGCGACTGAAAAAAGCATCGTTGTGTTGGCACGACTCAGACTGAAAGCGCTTAGAGTGTCATTGGCCGGTCGCCAAGCCGATTTAAATAATGCACAAAATATATTTCATCAACTTACCGGACTGACTAGTTTACGGTTTGTGCAAAATAATGGTCTTAGCGAAGAGACGATTAAAGAACTAGTCATTATGGATAACCTCGCGGTACTGAGTGTGAAAACAGCCCATCCCGAAATACTGGAAAAACTATCTAAAGAGGGACAGGAATTATCACGTTACCTTGATATGCCCGCTCGAGAATTACTCGACTTGCTGTTTAAAAAGGGTGAGCGCTTTCATAATGATGCAGCAATATCTGTTGCCTATCATCGAGGATTAATCAACGATATCCAGCATGAAGAAGATGCTTATGCACGCTTGGATGCTCGAGAGCAAAAGCGAGATGCATAATGAGTCTATATTGAGAGTGGTGCAGTGAGATCATTCCTTTACAATCTAAATGATAATAGTTACTATTTGCATTGATTTTATAATTTTAAGTTAATGCTGAACACACGATGAAAATTCTTAGCTCGTTATTTGCAGTAGCCATGTTACTGTTAACACAACCAGTCAATGCTGAACCACAGCTGGTATTACAATTAATCGATTATGTGGCTGTAGACTATGATGGCGCTATAGAAGACGGTCAAATCATTAATGAAGCAGAGTATGAAGAAATGGTTGATTTTGCAGCCGGAATCAACCTGCAACTTGCCGCTTTGCCAGCTAACGAAACCAAAGCTGAATTAATTGAGCAAGGACATACTTTAACGCAGTGGATTCATAATAAGGATTCAGTGGTCAAGATTAGAGAGTTGATCGCTACGATGCGTCATAAAGTCATTAATAGTTATCAAGTGGCCGTGATACCTCAAGTACAACCTGATCTTAAACGCGGTGCTGCGTTGTATGCTAATAACTGTGCATCATGCCATGGTGCAAGTGGTGCAGGTGATGGCCCCGCTGCGATAGGAATGGAACCGCCACCCGTTAACTTTACTGATAATGCTCGCTACCAACAACGTACACTGTATGGCTTGTATAACACGATGACGCAAGGTGTTGAAGGTACTGGCATGATGGCGTATCGCCAATTAAGTGATGAAGAACGGTGGTCTTTGGCATTTTATGTGGGGAGTTTGGCGATTAAAACAGCCGATAAAAATCTCGATATAAATTATCATCCTTTGGCGAATATCGATAAATTAACAACGATAACGCCTCATCAAGCAGAAATATTGTATGGAGAAAAAGGCGCATCAGTCATGGCCGCCTTACGTTCTCATCCAGAACTGTTTTATAACGAAGGGTCGAATAAGCTTGAGTTTGCCAAGAAAAAACTGGCTGATGTCAGCGTTAGTTATCAGAACAATGATCATGAACAGGCTTATCAATATGCTGTAGCGGCCTATCTAGATGGCTTTGAACTGATCGAGCAAAATATTAATACACTTGATAGTGCTTTAAGGCTTGAAATTGAATCAGCAATGACAGGTTTGCGTAATAAAATTCGTGCGGGTGAATCTGTCGAAAATATTACACAAGAAATAGCATTTATTAATACTAAGTTAGATATGGCTAGTGATTTGTTAGGCACTAAAAGCTTGTCTGCAGGCGCGACATTTACAAGTGCCTTCTTTATTTTATTGCGAGAAGGGTTGGAAGCATTGCTAGTTGTTACTGCATTACTGGCTTTCCTTGTCCGCACCAAGCGTAGAGATGCCTTACGTTATATTCATTTTGGCTGGGTTGGTGCGGTAGTCCTTGGTCTTATGACGTGGTGGGCTTCCACTTCATTAATCGATATTTCAGGCGCTTCACGAGAAATAACGGAAGGAGTAGCAGCCATTGTTGCGATGGTTATTTTATTTTATGTTGGCTTTTGGATGCACGATAAAAGTAGTGCGGCTAAATGGAAAAAATTTATCGATGACAGTATGCATAAAGCCATGTCATCAGGCACCTTATGGACACTGACAGGACTGTCATTTATAGCGGTTTATCGGGAAGCCTTTGAAACGATTTTATTTTATCAAGCATTATGGGTGCAAACCGGCGAAGCTGGTCACAGTGTGGCATTTGGTGGATTTTTGACGGCTGTAGCAGTGCTTGTGGTTATCAGCTTACTGATTATGCGTTATAGCATTCGTCTACCATTAAGACAGTTTTTTGCCGTTACAGGTGGACTTATGTTTGTACTTGCGATTATTTTTGCAGGCAAAGGTATTGCTGCACTGCAAGAAGCGGGACTGATGGTATCCAACCCTGTCGCGTTTATTCGCATAGACTTACTGGGTATTTATCCAAATTTACAAGGTTTATTACTGCAACTTGGCCTGATTATTATTGCCATTATTTTGTGGAATAGAAAAACTGAGAAAGCATAACTGCACCTAGCGTTAGTTTAAATAGGAACAAACGCTAGAATTAACGCCATCTATGTAATAAATGCCCATGGTGGTGAGCAGAACAAGCTGATCTCTTCAATGGAGATAGCTATGCGTTTAGTTTTTCAAAAATATGGCTAAGCTGTGGCTAGCCTGTCAAGCATGGCTGCTCTTTTGTCAGAGCAGTCATCATTTTCCTCGATGATATCTCCATAGTTTAGTCATACGCTATTTTTGAAGTCGCTGTAACTATTACTCCTTTTTTACGTCTATTTTGTAGAGGTATTGAAGTAGAACTTAATTCTAGTGGAGATAGCATGGCTTATTTAGGAATGATTTTTCTCTTGTTTGCGCACGTTGCGCTTGCCGTTGATTTTGGCAGTGGTACTGCTCAAACAACGGTCATCGAGTTATATACATCAGAAGGCTGTAGTAGCTGTCCGCCTGCGGATAAATGGTTATCAACATTGAAGGAGGAGCCTACTTTATTCAAAGACATTATCCCGATGGCTTTTCATGTCGACTATTGGGATCAGTTAGGTTGGAAAGATCCCTGGGCACAAGCAGCATTCGCTGACAGACAACGGCAACTAGCACAGCAAAGAAATCTTTCACAGGTTTACACTCCGGCTGTTTTAGTGGCAAGTAATGAATGGCGAACTTGGTATAAAGGTTCACAATTACCGAAGCTTAAATCTGTAAAAGCCGGCGTGTTATCTGCACACCTTAACGGACAATTACTGACCGTCCACTATTCTGAACAAGGTGATTACGAATTAAATATTGCCTACCTAGGTATGGGTTTAGTGAGTAAGGTTACCGCTGGAGAAAACCGCTCTCGAACATTGATTCATGATTTTGTAGTGCTTAATCATCTCAAACAGAAAGGTGCATCAAGTTGGAAAGTTACATTACCTAATATCGAAGACTATGGTCAGCAGCGGACGGCGATAAGTGTATGGCTCAGTAAACAAGGCACATTAGACATCGAACAAGCCGCAGCTAGCTTTATTGAGTTGGATGGCTGTCTATAACGTCTTTAAGTGTATTGACTATAACTTTAGTGATTAGATTGCATTTATTTTGTAATTGACTGTTTAATAAATAAAAATAGATTTTATCCTAGCTCACTAGCTGATTTATTCATACTTCATTAAATACACCAGGTGGGAAGCTTGCTACTCGCGTTTTCCTCACAAATAGGCCGATGTAAGCTTTAACATTATGGGAATTATGAATGACTTTTCTGTTAGCTTGCAAAGGTTTAGCATTATCTCTGCTATGATGACCATTGAGAGCTTACAAATATGGATTGATTACATGATAATGAAAATGAGTCAAGAATAAATGACGCATTATTTAAATGGAGATAGAATCTACCAAGTACTAAAATCTATTATTAGTGTGGCTTTTGTGTATTTCTTTTTAGCGATAGTGAGTGCACAGATTTCAGCTGTAACAAATTATACTCAATTATTATCTTTGAACAGTGGATTTGCACTGGCGGTTATGTTGACAAAGCCTCAGGTTCGAGCATTGTTTGGGATCGTATTAGGTGCATTATGTTTAAGTTTTTACCAAGTATTTGTACTCGATAACATTAATGGTGATGTCACAGTTCAATTACTCATTCCTGCTTTCACTGCCGCTATACAAGCTTATATTGCTCTAATAATTTATAGAAAGTGGGTGAATGACGATAACAGTCTAGGTCATGACAGCGATCTGTTACGCTTTTTGAAAGTCATCCCACTGATTGCAGTTGTAAATACCTTATTCAGTATCGCTACTTCTCAGTGGTTAAACACTATTCCACAAGAACTTTATATTTCAGCATGGGTAAGTTTCTGGATTAGTCACTTGCTTGGGCTGATATTGCTTACCCCGGTTGCTTTAAGTTTATTTGAACAGAAAAACGCTTTATGGCAAAAACGTAAATACATCATCGTTTCAAATTTTGCTGCTACTTTAGTAATAACTTTTTTAATTTGTCACAATATAAAAATGTATGAAAGTGAAAGGTTAGAAGATCGGTTTAAGATTATTACTAACCAAACGGCAACATTGTTTCAGATTTCATTAAAAGAAAAAGAATTATTGCAAGCGAGTGTGGCCCAACTAATTGTGTCGTCAGAAGAGGTTACTAGAGCTGAGTTTAATCAGTTTGTGAAGGGGCTTTCACTGAAAAGCGAATATATTCAAGTAATTGAATGGTTGCCTAAAATAAAGCATGAGCAGCGAGCAAGTTATGAAAAGTTGCAGAGTGAATACTTTGGTGAAGGTTTTGTGATTACTGAAGCCAAAGAAAAGGGCGTCATTATTCCTGCAACAAAACGTGATGTTTACTACCCCATTACTTACCTTGAACCGGAATGGGATAATGATCTAGCAAAAGGCTTTGATCCAAGCGGATCATCTGCCGCCAAAGCATTAATTGAAAAAGCCATCATATCAGGCAAAGGGCAGGCAAGAGGACCGATTGAAATTGCACGAAACAGTGGCTTTAAACATGCTTTTATTGTTTATAAGCCGGTTTATAAAAACTTTGATGGAACAAAGACACTTGATCCCAGTGAGGGCGAGGTAATTGGCTTTGTTAATATAGTCGTTAGGGTGGAAGCATTTATTCAAACAATAGTTGGCCCGACTGATACAGCAAATTTTGATTTGCAATGGCAAGACGTGGAAACTGGAAAATATTATTTTGATAATGATATTAAGACCTCTTCACCTTTTAAGCATGTGATTGATATCCATATCTCTGGAAGAGATATGAAGTTAATTTTTACACCAACCCATACATTTATAGAACAAGCTGCGACAGAAATTGTTGCAATAGCAATGATCACTAGCTTAGTTTTGGCTAGTTTATTTTCGTTATTAATTCTCAATATCACAGCACGTACTTCACGAATAGAAAGTGAAGTTAAACTTCGAACTAAAGAATTAGAAGCAGCAAACACAAAGTTAGAACTTTTATCTAATAAGGACGCATTGACCGATCTGTTTAACAGACGATATTTTGAAAATGCCTTACAAGATGAATTTGAGCGTTCACAACGCTATAAAGCCACATTTGCTTTAATTATGTTTGATATTGATAATTTTAAAAAAATCAATGATCAGTACGGTCACCCTTGCGGCGATAAAGTGATTAAATCGGTTGCTGATTACTTAATAAGCACCAGTCGTTCTTCAGATGTACTGGCTCGTGTCGGTGGTGAGGAGTTTGCACTTATTTTGCCAGCTCAGTCAGAAACTCACATCATGAGTATTATTGAGCGAATGCGGATTGATATTAGTAATATTAAAGTGCGATATGATGAGCACACTGTTCAATTCACCTGTAGTTTTGGTATTGCAATTTTTGATGAACATGTAAAAGATATGCATACACTGATCAAAATGGCCGATCAAGCTATGTACAAAGCAAAAACAACAGGAAGAAATAGAACTAAATTATTTGTAGGCTTTTAAACGTATCAACCTTGGTGACCTTATATAGCTGTCATAAATCGCTGTTTTGAACTTATTAATAATGGGTTTAGTCATACAATTAATAGGGCTGTTCTAGAGCGTATAATATGAATAAACTTAATCTTTTAGTTTCATTCAGAGACAGGAGTAGGCGAAGGGACGAGCGCCGTCGCTATTCTCGTCGTATTATTAAACATGCTTTTGCTAGTGACAAATGGATAGAGGTAGTTCGATCATCTTATGTGTTCTGGCCAAAAGATGACCGGCGCTCTCAAGAGCGACGTAATGTGATGCGGCGAATGGTTGAGCGAAGAGCACGGTTACAAAAACACCGCCTTCATTCTCTACGTCAGCAAATGTTAACCAGACACTTGCAAAGCCCAATATTGACAGAAGAAGAAAGAAAAATGCTCAATGAGCTTAATCGTCGACTTTAAGAGCTTATATTTTAAACGGACTTTAATTATTCATTAATTCTTGCCTGTCTCGTTTATATAGTAAGGAGACGATGAGATTTCGCATCCTATATCGTCTTTGAAAATAGATGCATAACGACTACGCCGGCAATAATTAAGCCCATGCCTAAAATAGCAGGCATGTCCGGCGTTTGGTCATATAAAATAAAACCAGCAATAGTAACTAAAACAATTCCAAGTCCAGACCAAATCGCATAGGTAACCCCTACGGGCATTACTCGAAGCACCAGCGTCATAAAATAGAATGCAATAGCATAACCAATAACAACAATGATGCTGGGCATCAGCTTAGTAAATTCTTCGGATGCTTTTAGTGCGCTTGTTGCGGTGACTTCGGCAATAATGGCTATGGCTAAATATAAATATGTCATGTGTTTACTATCCATCTAACGGTCGAGTAAAAGTGTCAGAACTTAACATACATTATGTCTGAGTATTGCTAATGGTCTGTTATCGGCCATGAGTTGCCATGCTTGTTAACGTAATTTTCTGCTAAATAAGTTCAACGCCAACTGATATCCTAGCTGAGCCGTTTGAGCGTCGTAACGTCCACCATCACCTTCGTCACGCATAAAAGCATGTCCTGCATTGAATTCATGCCAAGTATGGCTAATATCAGTTTCGCTTAATGCTTTATAAATCTTTGCCAGGCCTGCTGAAGGGACATGATTATCTTGCTTGCCCCAAATCATCAGTAACTCACCTTTAATATCGGCTAAACGTTCCATGCTATGTTGGCCTGGTGCATTCGGAATGACTTGAATATGTAAATCAGTGGCATAAAAGCAAGCCGTTGCTTTAACTTCAGCATGTAATGCAGCACGAAATGCTAAATGACCACCAATACAATATCCCATTGCACCAAAATGTCCGTTGCACCAGTCTTGTTGTTTCGCAAACTCAATCATTGCCACATTATCTGAATCATAGCCTTGTACGTCTTTGGCTTCTTTATCAGCATTGCCTTTTTCACGACCTGCATCGTCATAGCCTAATACCGTACCAATAGGGTTTAATTCATGAAATACTTCCGACACCATAACCGCATAACCATGGCTAGCCATTAGTTTTGCCGCACGTTCAATAGGACCAGTTTGCTGAAAAATTTCCGAATAAAATAAGATAGTGGGGTAGCTACCTTCGCCCACAGGACGATGAATATAGGTGCGCATTACGCCAGTTGGCGTGTCAAGGTCTGCGAAGTGGCTCTGTACGTTCATGATAGGTTCTCAGGATTGGTTTGAATAATGTGCTTATATACAAGATATAAAAGCCGCTTATTGTACAACGATTCATCGTATTCATCATTTATTAGATAATGAAATAAAAAATAGAAAAGCAGGACAATAATAATTATTTTCTTAATCTGTGACTCCCACTTTTTACAGCACGGTTAGGCAGTATCAGGCTATTTAGATCGAATGATAAACAGTAGTGATTAGAGCTAACTCTTTTTGCGTGATCGCGTTTGAGATGGGTTTTCACCAAATAGTTGAGTGTAGTCGTGTGCAAATTGTCCGGCATGCCAAAATCCCCATTCTTCAGATATTCGCAGAATGGTTTCATCATCTTTGCTGCCTGAAAGTAAGGTGCGTCGAACTGCATTTAAACGAGAAGTACGCAAGTAACGTAATGGGCTTATTCCCAATACATCTTCGAAACTATATTGCAGCGTTCGGCGGCTGACATGAACTAATTCGCACAATTCAGTTATCGTTATCTGTTTGTTTGGATGCGTTTGAAGATACTCTTTAACTTTAGCAACAGTAGCCTGCCGTTTCGCTAAACTAGGTGATTCTCTACGCGCCGTATCATCTTGTTGAAGAATATCTAGCATTGCCATAAGGAGCATATCTTGCTGTAACTCACTTGCTGCGTTGGTATGATTTGGTTTTATAAAATTATTTAATAATGCTCTTAGTTGATTGATTTTTTGTGAAGACCAGTCACGCATCGGTGAATTGAGTAAAGAGGGATTGAGCATAATCCCTTGCTTATCCGCTGCCGTCATGAGGGCACTTTGATTGACGACAAGCCCGTAAATATTAAAGTCTTCAGGTGTGACTAATTCAAACTCTGTATTTCCCGGTCTCACCATCAAGGTCTGGTTACCCACATTATGGCCATTGATACGGCAGGTTTTGTTATTTGCTGAAAATCCTAGCCAGATTGAATTAGGCCAAACATTGCATTGTTGCCGAACGGCTTGGCTAGTGTATTCGCGAAAAGCATGAACATGGTTGAGTGATATTTCATTAATACGACCATAAAATTCACCATGACTAATTTGATCGTATTGCTGCTGCCAATCTTTCAAGTTATGTGCTTGTTGCTCTGCATCAGCAGCTTCAAGCATGCGCCATTTTGGATGTGTCTGTTCCATTTTGGCTGCATCTTGCGATGTGTTTTTCCCAGCGATTGTTGAATAATTCGGCATTGATACAACAGTACATCAAATAAGTACTTGAATGCTATAAAAATTAAATTTTGCCAATTTTCGATATTCGACAGTAATAAAACGCTATATAGTTGAATTTATTGGCTAGAAAACTCCGTTTGATAAGAGAGCTAGGGAGCATTATGCTGCATATGTACCGTTACACACTGGGAATAAAAACCTATCAATTTCGCGATTTAGCGGACTTGATGGCAAAGGCTACACCCTCACGATCAGGGGATAGGCTGGCAGGCGTTATAGCGGAAAGTGCCGAAGAACGTGCTGTCGCACAGCTGTTATTAGCCGAAATGCCGTTAAAAGCATTCCTTAATGAAACATTGGTCCCTTATGAAAAAGACGAAGTTACCCGTCTTATTATTGATGACCATGACGCTATAGCATTTAATACAATTTCACATTTAACTGTAGGCGACTTTCGTAACTGGTTATTGTCTGATGAAGCGACAAGTGAGGTGCTTGCAGAAATCAGAATGGGAATTACACCTGAAATGGCTGCGGCAGTTAGCAAAGTCATGCGTAATCAAGATTTGATTCTGGTTGCGAAAAAGTGTCGTGTAATTTCTGCATTTAGGAATACCCTAGGTTTAGAAAAGCGACTTTCGACACGGTTACAGCCTAATCATCCAACGGATGATGTGAACGGTATTGCTGCGAGTATTCTCGATGGTTTGTTGTATGGCAGCGGTGATGCGGTGATAGGTATTAATCCTGCCACGGATAATGTCGAGCAAGCCATATGTTTAATGAACTTGATGGATGATGTTATTTCTCGTTATGAGATTCCAACTCAATCCTGCGTGCTGACACATGTCACAAATACGATTGAGTGTATTGAACTGGGCGCTCCGGTCGATTTAGTTTTCCAATCTATTGGTGGTACGGAGGCGACAAATAGCAGTTTTGGTTTCAATTTAGCTACGCTTGCTGAAGCTCAACAAGCAGCATTGTCACTGAACCGTGGCACCGTAGGTAACAATGTGATGTATTTCGAAACTGGGCAGGGCAGCTCATTATCTGCTAATGCTCATCATGGTTTAGATCAACAAACCTGTGAAACACGTGCTTATGCAGTTGCTCGTAAATTTAGTCCCTTGCTCGTTAATACGGTGGTTGGCTTCATCGGGCCTGAATATTTATTTGATGGTAAAGAAATAATACGAGCAGGATTAGAAGACCATTTCTGTGGCAAGTTACTGGGATTGCCTATGGGGTGTGACGTTTGTTACACCAATCATGCAGAAGCGGACCAGAATGATATGGATAATTTACTAACCTTATTGTCTGCGGCAGGCTGTACGTTTGTAATGGGTATTCCAGGTTCAGATGACATTATGCTTAATTACCAAACAACATCGTTTCATGACGCCTTATATGCACGACGTGTACTGGAACTGGGCGCTGCTCCTGAGTTTGAACGCTGGTTAGAAAAAATGCAGATCATGAAAAATGCAGGCAAGGCTGAATTAAGTACCCAATTGCCCCCAGCTTTTGCGAACGCACTGAAAGCATTACCATCGCGATCAAAATTGGTGTGATTATGAGTGATCAAACAAAATCGTCTGAAATAAAAAAAACTACAAATGGCGTGACGGAGAATCCGTGGCATCTACTTCGTGAATTTACAGCAGCTAGAATTAGTCTAGGGCGAAGTGGTGTCAGCATTCCTACTGAGGAGATGTTAGCTTTTCAATTGGCTCATGCTCAAGCACGTGATGCAGTGCATACCCCGTTGGACTTCGAAGGTTTACAGCAACAATTAGACGAATTAACCCTACAGTATCCTAAATTGATCAGGATAAAATCGCTTAGTGTACATAGTCAGGCAAGTGACCGAATGGTGTATTTGCAACGACCAGACCTAGGACGAAGTTTAGATCAACAATCCGCAAAAAAACTTCATAAAATCGCTTCACAATACACTTACAGTCTAGCTATTGTGGTGGCAGATGGTTTATCAGCAACGGCTATTTACCAAAATGCACTGCCTTTTATACGACTTCTACTTGAAACGCTTGAGCACGACGAACAGTCATGGACTCTGGCGCCGATCACGCTAGTAGAGCAAGGTCGAGTGGCTATTAGCGATGAAATTGGTCAGTTATTAAATGCTGATCTTGTGCTGATGCTAATTGGCGAACGACCAGGCTTAAGCTCGCCTGACAGCATGGGGCTTTATCTTACTTGGGCACCACAGGTTGGTCTCAATGATTCAAGCCGAAATTGTGTTTCAAATGTACGTCCAGAAGGATTGATTTATTCGGCTGCGGTTCAAAAAGCGATGTACTTATTACGAGAGTCACGACGACTTAAACTGTCAGGCGTAAACCTTAAAGATCGAAGTATGGCCATTGGGAAAGACACTGTCACTGGCGACACGATTGAACATGAAAAACATACTCCACCTATCCACTTTTTAAGTGAATAGCTTTTTTCAACTAGCGAAATAAGGAATGACTATGACGACACAACATCAAGACTATCTTGCCAAACGGCAATTAAAAAAGGGGACTGCGGGCTGGATATTACTAGCAGGGCTAGGCGTTTCTTATGTTATTTCGGGTGACTTTGCTGGCTGGAATTTTGGTATAGCCCAAGCGGGCTGGGGCGGGTTTGCTATTGCCTCAGTATTAATGGCAATTATGTATTTTACCTTAGTATTGGCACTGGCAGAAATGTCAGCTGCTATTCCGGCTGCCGGTGGTGGTTATAGCTTCGCGAGACAAGTAATGGGGCCAACGGGCGGTTTTATTACTGGTCTTGCCGTACTCATCGAATATGCTTTGGCACCCGCAGCTATTGTTATATTTATTGGGTCTGCAGTGGAATCCCTGATAGGTATCAATGGCCCTTGGGTATATGCCGCTTTTTACCTTGTTTTTATAGGTATTCATTTAGCTGGGGTAGGGGAAGCACTGAAAGTAATGATGGTCATTAGTGCCTTAGCTGTACTTGCTATTGTTGCAACGGGTATAGCACTGATTGGTCATTTTGATGTTAATAATCTATTTGATATCGCTGCTGCTGACGGCATGTCAGCATTTTTACCTTTGGGCTGGTATGGTGTTTGGGCTTCATTGCCTTTTGCGATGTGGTTATTTTTAGCAGTTGAAGGTGTACCTTTAGCCGCCGAAGAAGCAAAAGACCCTGCGAAAGATGTACCTAAAGGGATTATCGGCGCAATGGTCTTTCTATTGTTTACGGCATTTATGGTCGTAGTTTTAGTGCCAGGAGCGGCAGGGGCAAAATTAACGAGTGAAAGTGCCGTGCCATTAGTCGATGCTTTGAGCTTTACTGGCATGACATCGTTAGCAACATTAGTGAATATTCTTGCTTTGGCGGGACTGGTTGCTTCGTTCTTTTCCATTATTTATGGTTATAGCCGACTCGTGTTTGCACTGTCCCGTGCGGGCTATCTGCCTAAAACCTTATCGGTTACTACTGGACGAAAAGTACCGGCAAGAGCCTTAATTGTGCCAGGTGTTTTAGGTTTTCTAGCTTCATTGAGCGGAGAAGGTGACTTAATGTTAGCAATGGCGGTCGTTGGCGCCACGATGTCTTATGCACTGATGGCATTAAGTCATATTATGCTTCGTATTAAGCAGCCTGAGTTAAATCGACCTTACAAAACGCCGGGCGGTGTTTTTACTTCAGGTATTGCACTTATATTGTCCTTAGTTGCTTTAACGGGTGTGTATGCCTTTGACCCACGGGCTTTCTTTTACACACTCATCTTATTTGTAATAGGCGCTGTTTATTATTTTGCCTATAGCCGTCACCACCTTGTAGCAAAATCGGCAGATGAAGAGTTTGCGATGTTGGCTCAAGCGGAGTCTGAACTGAACGATGATCAAGCGGAAGGAAACAGCAGTAAAGCGGTGACAGAACCTATCTAACATGACCCGTTAGTTATTCTATGAGTTTAAAAAAGCTCTGGCACGGATGAGTGTTAGGGCTTTTTTATAATATGTTGCTCAAGACGTTGTTTATTTAGTATAGAAAACAAGCATTGTTCATAATGATGCACCTATATGGTGCTAACGGTCTGGTTGAGGGAGGTAGCTAAAAACAGTTTTACTTTCAAGTCATTGTTTTAAATGTAAAAATTTGTTTCGTTGTTTTTGGCGTGATATATGCTTTATTAAGGTAATAGTTATTATGGCTCCTGCTTAACGAGAGTAAATATAGATCACGGTAGGCAAGGACATCAGCAAGGTAAATTAAACGTTGCGGATGCATTTTATTAGACCTTTTTCGAGTAGTAGACGTAACCCCGTTAACGCATGCTCTACCCAGTAACCGTATTGCTGGTGAAGAGCTATTTTTTATAATGGAAGGTAAACCATTTGATTTTACTTAACTCTGCGATGCCTTCTGTAGACGACAAAGAATATATTGCTGACTATAAAGGTTGTACCTTATCATCGGCATTTCAACCTATTGTTAGCATTCCACATCAACGCGCCGTAGGATATGAAGGGCTTGTTAGAGGGAAAACAGCGGATGGAGAACCATGTTCTCCCATTGATATTTTTGCACTTCCAGAATCAAGTAGCGAGCACCTTTCATTAGATAGAGTTTGTCGACTACTGCATATTCAGAATTTTTCAAGGCAACACTTAGGTAACGAGTGGATATTTCTTAATCTGGATTCTATGTGTTTGGCTAATGAAAAACCTACGCCAGGTTTTATGAATAGATTATTTTCGATATCGGGCATTGCACCACACCGTGTTGTTATAGAAATTTTAGAAAGTGAGATTAATGATCAAGCTTACTTAAGGGATCTTATTAGCCACTTTAGAAATATGGGCTGCTTGATTGCCATTGATGACTTTGGTGCAGGCCATTCTAACTTTGACAGAATTTGGGAGCTAGAGCCCGATATTGTCAAAATTGATCGTAATCTAATACAGCGGGCCGCTATCAATTCAAAAGTTAAACGCATTTTATCTGGCATGGTGTCCCTAATTCATGAAGCTGGAAGTTTAGTTATCATTGAAGGTGTAGAAACAGAATTAGAAGCACAGACTGCAGTAGAGGTGAATGCAGATATGCTACAGGGGTTTTATCTTGCAAAACCAAGCGCAAAGATTAATCCGCACTCTTTTCGGACTACGATTCAAAACCTCCTCAGTTCGCAGCAACAAGTACGAAATAAGGCGAGCACTGAAGTGAACCATAATTCTGCGGAATTTCAAGCACTGTTCAGGAAGGCTGTCAGAAAGTTTAGAACATTGGCACAGCTTGAAGACTTTGCCCACGTTCTATTTCAAAATGAACACGTGGTCAGGTGCTTTATTTTAAGTAAAACGGGCTACCAAATAGGCCAGAGTATTCATTCGAGCGCCTATAATGAGCGATTAGATCGTCGTTTTATTCCACTTATTTCGGCGGATAATGCAAATTGGTCTCATAAACACTATCACTTTCTTGCTATTCAGAACCCTTATATTATTCAAGTTAGTCGTCCTTATTTATCAATAGCGGGTGCTAATTTATGTATTACGGTATCGCTAGCGATTGAAATTGACCAAGAGGTGTATGTCGTGTGTTGCGATCTTGATTGGCAAGATGATTAAGGCACTATTCAAGAAGAGAAAACTATATCAAGTCGAGATTGATATAAAACAAGTAAATTTTAAGCTGAAATATTGATGTTAGCGACCATAATTTAAGAGAACGGCCGTACAAGGAGAGTGTTTCTATGGCTACTATTTCATGTTAGAACTACTAAAAAAATATAAACTCATAATTTTGCCTTTAGGATTTGTTTTAATTTTAGATTTGTCCTTATTAGTGATGAATTATATGATTTCTGCTGAGCTAGAAGTCGCGTCTGAACAAATTAATATCGCCGGTCGGCAGCGAATGTTGTCACAGCAAATCATTAAAGATCTTGCATTGATAAACTTCAAATTAAACCGACATGAAAGTTATTCAGAGCATAAACAAGAGTTATTAACATCAATGACCTTATTTGACCAAACGTTAACGGTGTTTCTTGCTGGAGGTGATGTAAAGAGTGCATCAGGAGCTAATATCAGTGTTGATAAGCAGTTAGATATGACGATGGTGGCAACACTCAGCAAGGCCAGTACAGTGTGGAAGCCTATTATGTCTGAGCTTAATAGTCTTGTTAACACCTCGATTAGATCCACTCAGATTGATGGTTTAATACTCACTTTTAGCGATGCTAATCTGACGTTGTTAACGCTGATGAATGACTTAACGAATCAATTAGAGTTGAAAGCAAAACAAAAGACTTATTTATTAAGGGCCTTGCAGACTCTTGTTGTTATCATGATTTTGGCCTCCTTTATGATTGCGAGCTTGAGACTCATTCGACGTGAGCGTTATTACAATAAACTAATGGAGAATAGTGCTGATATCTTGCTGGGTATTGACGTTTTTACTGGCAAGGTTAGCTTTATTAGCACCTCTGTTTTTTCTTTACTGCATCATGCCGATAAGTATTATTTGGGAAAACCAGCTATTCGGTTATTTAGTTCTAGAACAGAAAGAGCTTTATTAGCCGATTTAGCGTTTGTTAGAAAAAATCGTGTACTCGATAAAAAACGCTGTGATGTTGAATTGGTTGCACAGGACGGTAATATTATTCAGGCTGAAATGATTATGCAATTATCAGAAAGCTTAGATGGCCGGTCGTTGGAGCTAATGGCTGATATTCGTGATATTTCTGAGCGTAAAAAAACAGAACTGGCACTGTATGACTTAGCGCATAAAGATATGCTGACGGGGCTACCAAACCGTGTTTCATTTGAGTTGATAGCGAGCAAGATTATTGATCTAGCGAATCAAAATCAAAATAATATTGCATTACTATTTGTTGATCTTGATGGCTTCAAATTAATCAATGATGCTTATGGTCACCAAGCAGGCGATGAAATGTTGAATAAGGTGGCAAGGAAAATTGAAAGTAACCTAAGAACGACCGATAGTGTATCGAGAATAGGTGGTGATGAGTTTGTCATCTTATTAGATAAGGCCACGAATAGGCAGGATATTTCACTTATCGGGAATAAGATTATTCAATCACTGTCAGAGGACATGCTTATCGGCACTAATGTTTGCACGATAAGCGCGAGTATTGGTATCGCTATTTATCCTGAGCATGGTGACAATATTGTTGAATTAACTAAAAAGGCCGATGCGGCTATGTACAAAATTAAGGCTTCAGGAAAGAACGGGATTGCTTTCGCTTAAAGCTGGGAATAGAGCTAGTTATAGTACGTCGCAATGTTGTGCAGACTATTTACTACCCCATATTTTTGCTACGGCATGGTCGTTACCTAATAAACCGATGATAATACAAATAAAACCACCGATGAAAAAAATGAGAATAGGAAGGAAACCTGCCAATTGTGACGCCACTATGGCAGCAACAAGGGAAATAATAGATAGAACTAAAAATAGGCTGCCCATAAATAAAAGAATTTTTCTGTGGGAAGCTTTGTACACGTAATCACCATCACCCGATTCGAAATAATTTAAAATAGGTGCAAATAGTTGTCTCAGTGCTATTTTCATTTTTGTACTCTTTTGATTGTTTCTTATACTACTCATTATCCACTAATTGAACTAGAAAGGTCGGCTAATAGTCAAAGATAAGTACAGGGGCATGGTCAGAATAGTCAGCATTTTATTGAGACTGTTTTCCAGCGCTTCAAAAGCCTTCTAACTTAATAGTCGTAGGTATTCGTTGTTAACTAGCACCTGAACAGGGCTATAGCGTTTAGACATTTGTGTAATTTCATAAGCGATCTTGCCAGAACGTTTTACTTCGAACAATTGCATAATCAGTACGTGTATCATTCTCTCAGAAAACTCATAATTGCCTCTATCAGGTAAGGCTATACCAATACTTATTTATAGCCGAATAAAGATCCTAATGATAAATGCCATGTAGCAACAAGGGTAGAAGTGATGATGGTACTAATCACTTTTACATTAATGAAGAGCCGATGTTTGGTGAGTGTTGTTAATAGAATTAAAACAAAGACACTCGTCTATATAAAATGTCTTATTTCGCACAGAACCTGAATAGCAACATTATTAAGTACGCCTAACCTAGTAGGTACTTTGGGTGCTGACACTAAATTTTTGTTTTAATGAGTTGCTTTAGCTCTTCGATTTGTGCTGATAAGTCTTCAATAGTAAGGTCGTTTTTATGGGCTTCTTCGCGTTCCTCTGCACGCTCTTGTTCCATCACATTTACTACAATGCCAATCAGCATATTGAGAAATGCAAAGGTGTTAAGGAATATAAACGTGAGATAAAAAATCCAGCTCAGAGGATACAGTTCCATTGTTTCATACATGACATCAGTCCAGTCTTCAAACGTCATCACTCGGAATAAGGTCAGCATTGAGACTGCAATATCGCCCCACAAAAACTCATTAACATCTGCAAACAGCGTAGTGCCAACAGCTGCAAAAATATAGACGATAATAAACATCATCAAGGCAACATAACCAAGTTGTGGCAACGCTTTGAGCAGGGAATTAAGTAGATGACGTAACTCGGGAATCATCGACACCATCCGTAATACTCGGAAGATACGAATTAGACGAGCAACATAGGCCAATTCACTGTCACTGACTGGAATCAAACTTATGGTGACGATAAGCGTGTCAAACACATTCCAGCCGCTTTTGAAAAAATCACGCTTATTGGATTCAGCCATAAAACGGACGGTGATTTCTATTACAAAAAATACCGTAATTGCATAATCAAGCCAATCGACTAAGCGTAATACCTGCGAAGGAATTTCGTAGGTTTTAAGCCCCGTCACCATGGCAGAAAACAAAATAACACTGACCACGACAATTTCGAATAGGCGATTTTGACGTAAGCGTACTAATTTGTCTTGAAAAGACTGGGAAGAAGGAGCGATTGCTTGCATTAATAACGACCAAATAGTGAACAAATGTCGCGATTATAGTCGTAAACGTTACTAGGGAAAAGCAGTTTAAACGGAGAGAGGTTAAAGACGTTATTCAGGAAAAATAAGTAAGGTGATGGCTTAGATATGGCTAATCTTTTATCATTCATAAGTAACAAAGCACCATAATGTACATACATCATGGTGCTTTTTATGTGTCCCTTATTTATAAAATACTGTTAGACAGATAATTCAGCGGTAACGATATTATCTGAAAAGTTTTGGTAAGCCGCTTCAAATTGTTTAGCCATTTCATCAGGGAATAAATGGAACTCACCGCTTTCAAGTGCAGTAATAATACCCTCAGATACTGACGTTGCAGCAGGTGCGCCCTCAAATCCTGCGGAGGTACCCATATCGGTTGCGATAGGACCAGGATGTACGCTCAATACGCTCACGCCTTTTTGTCCAAGTTTTTCTTTTAATCCTTGGGTTAAAGCATACGATGCAGCCTTTGAAGCACAATAGGTAGAAATATCTCCAAATGTTTTAAGTGAAGCAATAGAGTTTAATTGTACTAATGCGCCTTTATTCGCTTCTAAAATATCAGCAAACGCATTAGCGACACGTAGTAGACCAAAAGCATTGACGTTCAATTCTTCAGTTAGTGCTTCTTCAACATCATCACTTAGTGGAGATGCAAAACGCATAATACCGGCGTTATTGATCACAATATCAACGTCTTTAGCTTGTGAGGCTAATTTAATTATTGATGCTTTGTCTGAAACATCTGCTTGCAGTGTCACGACTTTATCACCAAATTTAGCTTCTAAGTCTTGAGTAGACTCTGGATTACGTACGGCAAGATACACTTTTTTAGCGCCGTGGTTTAAAAATGATTCAACGATTGCTTTACCAATGCCACGATTAGCGCCGGTTACTAATGCAACTTTATTTTTTACTGAAATAGACATGATGAGCGATTCCTTTTGGTAACTTTAAATAAATTCTTATTCTGTACCAATCGGTACATTTGATATAATTTATACCAATCGGTATAGTATGTCAAAGTTATTTTACAAACGTTGTCTGGAGGCCAGTTATGGCTGTAGGTCGAAAAAAAATATTTGATGAAGAAGTAGCACTCAAAGCGGCCATGGAGGTGTTCTGGGAAAAAGGCTACATCGGTGCATCGATTTCTGAATTAACGCAACGTATGGGTATTAATAAACCCAGTATGTACAGTACATTCGGTAATAAAGAAGCTTTATTTGTTCAAGCGACAAAACTATATTGCTCATCGAAAATAGAATGTTTATCTGGAGTATTAAAGCAAGCTGAGTTACCCCTAAAGCAACGTTTGAAGACTTATATGATGTCTGTGGTCTCGGTACAGTGTGAGTCACAAACAGCAAAAGGTTGCTATCTTGTACAGTGTCAAACAGAAGTGGCGAGCGGTGATATTCCCGCTGAAGCAAGTCAATTATTGAATGATACGATGGATTACGTACAGAAATTATTAGAACAAGTACTGCGTACGGATATTGAAGCTAAAAACTTGGGACTTGATAAAGAGGCAGAAGTGAACGCTTTCTGCTTAGCCGTTACGTTAAGAGGTACGGCAACGATGGCGCGGTGTGGGCATTCTATTTCGGAGCTTGAATCAGTGATAGATCATAGCTTGAAAGGAATAGGGCTCGAATAGCTAGCCTTGATCATCCACTTCGATTAGATAACTGAGTTCTATGGATTATTGAGTGATGAGACATTTAAAGGACAAGTCTAAAACCACATTCGTACCCCGATCACCAGACCAAACTCTGAATCATCTTTGCCCTGAGCTTCCAAGATATCGGCTGTTTCTCCAAAAGACTGCTGCCAATAGCCACCAATATAGGGGGCAAATTCTCGACTGAGCTCATAACGATAACGAAGCCCTAGTCTCACACTATTGAGTCCACGTGGCCTGTCATATTCAAGCGCGTCGGTCAGTGCGGCGGCGACTTCAAGTCTAGGTTGTAAATAAGAAACTTGGCTTAACCGTAGGTCGTATTCCGCCTCTAGGCTTGCGGCTATGTCGCCATTCTCGTTAATGGTTAGCGAGTTATCCATCTCAAAACGATAGGGTGCCAACCCGAATAAACTCAACACAGCATAGTGTTCAAGGTTAACATCTGAGTCCATCGGCCCGCGTAGGCCTAGCCCCGCTTGAATTTCCCAAAAAGGGCTGATCAATTTACTAACTAGTACTTCGTTACGTTCAAGATCAGTGGGTTCGCCATCATTAAGTTGATTTGTACCTTCACTTTTGAAATACAAGCGGTGTTCATCTCCCCCATACCAAGCAAGCAGATCCCAAGTGGCCACATTATCGCCGTTATCTGTTTGACTTACTTCTAAGCGATCAATCATTATTTGACCGGTCATCATTGTGTGCATCGGACTAGGCCAGTCATCTTGGGCATGTTGAGCCAATAATACTGAGGAAAAGCAGATGGCCGAGCATCCCATTACTATTTTTAGTAGATTCATCAAATCACCTCATTAAACAACAGAAACAACACGGAACATACCTGCTTCCATATGGTAGAGAAGATGACAGTGAAATGCCCAACTTCCCGGAGCATCAGCGCTGATTTGTAAAGAGACAACTTCACTGGGTTTAAGGCTGATTGTGTGTTTACGAGGTCGTGGATATTGACCATTTTCAAGCTCCATCCACATGCCATGCAAGTGAATGGGATGTTCCATCATGGTATCGTTAACAAGAATGAGTCGTAGTCTTTCACCATGGCGAAATTCAATATGGCCGTCTACCTCATCAAATTTTATACCATCAAATGACCACATATACCTTTCCATATTGCCAGTAAGGTGTAATTCAAGTTCACGTTCTGGTTCTCTCTCATCAGGCCATGGATGTGCGCCAATCAGATCGCCATACACCAAAACGCGGTGATCAACATTTTCTAGTCCAATCCCCGGTTCATTTAAACGACTGATGGGATGCTCTGCAATCATTGAGTTACCAGAACCATACTCCTCTTTTTTATGCTTAACTAGGATAACTGGTGCAATAGGCCGGTTGGGACTCATCGGCATGCCTTTCATATCGCTCATATCATGGTTCATACTCATGCCCTCCATGCCGCTCATATCATGGTTCATACTCATGCCTTCCATACTGCTCATATCATGGTTCATACTCATGCCTTCCATACTGCTCATGTCATGATTCATCCCCATGTCTTGCATACTTCGTTCAGGGGAGGGTCTTAGGCTAGGCACTTCAGCTTGCTGGCCCACAATGGTTGCGAGCGTACCGCGAACATAACCACTTCGATCCATACTTTCAGCAAAGAAGGTGTAAGGTCGGCTATCTTTAGGTTGAACAATGACATCATAGGTTTCTGCAACACCTATACGGAACTCATCGACCATGACTGGTTTGACTGGCTGACCATCTGCTGCGACCACCATCATTTCAAGTCCTGGGATTCTAAAATCAAAAAAACTCATGGCAGAGCCATTAATGATTCTCAACCGTAGTTTTTCGCCCGGTTTGTATAAGGCGGTCCAGTTGGTAGCACTATCTCTACCATTCATTAAATACGTATAGGTTGAGGCGGTAACATCCAAAATATCTCGGCTACTCATCCGCATTTTGTTCCACATACTGCGCTGTTCCCATGTTTGAGCTAGCCCTTGTTTTTTAATATCTTCAAAGGTGTCTGATAGGGTGCGTTGCTGATAGTTATAGTAGCCTTCAGAGAGTTTTAAATGTCGGTATACCTGATGTGGATCTTCAAAAGTCCAGTCACTCAGGAGAATGACATGTTCGCGATCCGCGCCGATATCACCATCTGCGGGATCGATAACTAAGGGCCCAAGATGGCCTATTTGTTCTTGTAAACCGGAATGACTGTGATACCAATAAGTGCCATTTTGGGCTACGTCAAACTGGTAATTAAATGTTTCGCCGGATTTGATGCCAGGAAAACTTATGCCCGGTACACCGTCCATATTTTCAGGAAGAATGATCCCATGCCAATGAATAGAAGTATCTGTTTTTAAGGCGTTTGAGACATTGATTTGAGCGCGCTGTCCTTCTCGAAGACGAAGAAGCGGGCCGGGCATAGAGCCGTTAAGCGTAATGGCTAATGTGGACTTACCAGCTACATTCATCGGCAATTGTTCAACTAACAAGTCGATTGGCGCATCATTATGGAGGAGTGCGCCATAAGTTTGGCCCAAAGGCGTGGCCCACGCAGGAGCTAACTTCGCCAATATAAGTGCAGAACTGAGACCCAAGGCTGATGATATAAATTGTCGACGACTTGATGGCATTGTGCTCGTCATAACTGCTATCTCCAAATAGACATATTCAATAGGGTTGAACAAAATTACTTACATTTATAATATAAGCGGATTTAACGATCATTGTTTGTTTGCTTTATCAGATCAATTGCTTAACGGTTAGGTGGATAATATGAGACGGCCTTTTTTCTTGGTGATGAGCGGTACCATTCAACGATAAAGAGAACTTAAGTCGGCAATAATTTAGGATCATACCGTCATTTCATACTAAGTAAGACGGTATACATGATTAAAATATCCCAACGAGGAGTTATAAATAAACAGACTTTAAGCTGTGCGTACCATAGCTAATTTAATTATACGAAAATCTGTTGGATTTCAAGCATCACACTATTTGGTTGATGTTTCCTTGATATTTTTAGGGTTTATTTAGACTATAATGCCACTCATTACAAAGCATTTAGGTATGATGCAGTATCGTTAATATGCTAAAAAAAAGGGACAAAAGCCAAGATGAGTCAGTTTTGAGTACGGAGCAAAATCACCAGCAGTTACTCCTTAGCGATGTTCCTTTTAAAATACCAACCTCCGGCCAAGCACAACGCTTATTTCATGGTCGAAGTCATGTCTATCAAGGTTATGAACATATTGCGATAGACTGGTTATCCCCCGTATTACTGATCACACTTTATAAAGAAGTCGATATTAGCGAATTACAGTTATTGGCAGAAAAACTGTTTTCAACTGTGGACGTATGCACATCGGTTCAAGTTCAATACCGATATCAACAAACAGGACCGATTGAATTATTAGTCGGTGAACCCTGCACAGCAACCATCATTGAAGAACATGGCCTGAAATACCAAATTACATTAGGTCGCGCTCAAAACACCGGGCTATTTTTGGATATGAAAAATGGTCGTGATTGGGTGAAAAACAATGCACAAGATGCACGGGTATTAAACTTGTTTTCTTACACCTGTGCTTTCTCAGTTGCCGCCATTGCGGGTAATGCGGCGAGCGTTTTTAATATTGATATGAGCAAGCCTTCACTGGCGACAGGCCGCGATAACCATCGCTTGAATGGTCACGATACAAGCAAAGTGAAATTTGACTCGTTGGATATTTTTAAATCATTTGGGCGAATTAAAAAGCATGGGCCTTACGATTTATTAATTTGTGATCCACCTTCTTTTCAAAAAGGCAGTGTGGATATTAAACGAGATTATAAAAAGATAATTAGACGGATCCCTGAGTTTATGAATCCGAATAGCGTGTTGATGTTGTGTTTAAACTCGCCGGATTTAGATACCGAGTTTCTGAAACAAACAGTGGCGGATGAATGTGCTGACTGTCATTATCTGAGCGAAATTTTGCCTCCCACCATATTTAAAAATGCCGTCGAGAACCAAGGTTTGAAAGTGTTGATTTACCGTTATAAAAGCGAATAGCAGTCTTAGACTTCACCTTTTTCAATAATAAAAATTAACTCATCTACTGTTTCAGACGAATCAACCAATCGATGAACAGATATTTCACAATAGACAGGGATATCAATAAAGGCGGCGCGATCAGTCGCAATCACCCGAAGTCGTTCGCCAACTTGCATCGTGGAAAGGGCTTTTTTGGCTTTTAGTAGAGGAAGAGGGCAGTTCAAGCCTGAGGTATCAATTTCTGTATCAAAGTGTGACATATCAATGTTTTCTATTTTAAAGTTTAAAAGAGGCGGTATTTTATCGTGCTCATTACGGTTTGGTATGCGTCGCTCAAAAGCGATGTTTTTTTCATTACTAACGACTAGCATTATCGTTGTAGGCTGCTATGAATTGGATGGTGCGTTCTGATGGCAGTTCCAACAATAATCAAAAGAGGCATCATTCTTTTCTCGACAGTTGCTACATAACCATTCAGCATCACCATCATGACTAAAGGATGCTGATATTACATTTATTGCTTTGTCATACTCCTGATCATTAACCACCCATAACTCAAGCCATGTTTCATGGGGAACGAGATCACCCGCAGCGCCAGCTGCAAATTCATTCTTTAGCATAATCGTGATGTCAGCATTTTCAACTAAGTTTTGAATATTATGGACTAAGTATCTGTTTTCGTTAGTATAGAGCAATTTCATAATAATATCCTTGACCATAATTTTTTTCAATTATAAGTCTTACGTCACAACATCGTTGATATTTTGTCGTCGATAACAAGGGGATAAAGTGATTAAATTAGCCTGAAAGCTGCTGTAGCTATAACAACATGAAACGCCAAAATGGTTCACACCTGATATGATCCCTCCTGCTCCATGAATACAATTTAAACTAAATAACAATATTGAGAGAATAATAATGAGTGAAAATTCGCCTACTACTAAGACATTTCAACAACGTGCTGATGAGTTTATCGCCGTTGCCAACCAGCAAGTGCCAGTCAGTTCGGTAGACGATGTGAATACATCAATTTTGTATGCTGCCGCGCGGTTTAATGCCTTTAGCGTAGCACGTTCATTTGAGACTGCTGACAAGATGCAAGCAGAAAAACAAGAGGCGATAAAATTCTTCACACAACGCTACACCGAGATGTTAGAGCAAAACATGGATGAATACATTTCGCGTTTTGAAAGTTATACACAAAAATAAACGGATATTAGAATCTGAGAAGAACAGGTCGATTTAGACTGATCTTTTTGTTCTGAACTCCCTGTAGCACCGTCACTTCCCAATAACGAAGCGGGCGACAACAGTTTACCTTCAATGAATTTATACAGTATATACGTAAAACCGTATATACTGTTTTTGCAATAATATATTCAAAAGGAAGAACAAACTGTGAGCAATTTTCCGGCCTTAGCAAGTGAATATTTTGATAATAAAGTAACAGAGCGACTTGAGGTTCAATGTACACCGCGTATATTGATCTTATACGGATCGATAAGAGAACGATCGTTCAGCCGCTTTGCAGCAGAGGAAGCAGGGCGGTTGCTCACAGCAATGGGGGCAGAGGTGAAAACCTTTAACCCTTCTGGTTTACCCTTGCCTGATGATGCACCTGAAACGCATCCAAAAGTAATGGAGCTGCGTGAATTAGTTAGATGGTGTGATGGCATGATTTGGAGTTCGCCAGAACGACATGGCTCAATGAGTTCGGTCATGAAGGCTCAGATTGACTGGATCCCGTTGAGTGAAGGGGCCGTTCGTCCATCTCAAGGCAAAACGCTGGCAATAATGCAGGTTTGTGGTGGTTCACAATCATTTAATGCCGTCAATCAGATGCGGATCCTTGGCCGCTGGATGCGGATGTTTACGATTCCCAATCAGTCATCTGTGGCCAAAGCATGGCAGGAGTTTGATGACAAAGGCCGAATGAAACCGTCCTCATATTACGACAGAATTGTCGATGTCACTGAAGAACTATTTAAAATCACACTACTGCTAAAAGGCAATATTGATTATCTTTCTGACCGCTACAGTGAGAGAAAGGAAAATCATCAAATGCTATCAGCAAGGGTTAATCAGCTGAAAATATGACAACAGCTCTGCTGTTTTTGAAAGGCCTTAAATCAATGAGGCCTCATGTCATGATTTCACCATCGATTCAATGCACCTTTTTCGCTTATTTACCGCCCTTACGATGAAGCTTCAGCATTGGGTTAACATCTTCTTTTCTTTCTCGGTTGAATAAATCAGAGAATATTGACTTTTTGCCTTCCTCGTTTTCAGCTACGCTCTTATTCGTGTTGTAGCCTAGTAGTTTTTGATATGTTTTTTTACAAGCAGTCACAGCGCCAAGACGTATCAAATCAACGTCCTTCAATGTTAAATCTTGTTCTGATTGGTGTTTAAGGTCTTGAGAAATTGTGATTGACTGATCTTCACAAATCGAATTAATTTCAGCCAAATCGTTAGCATCAGCATAGGCTGGCACTGTTAATAAAGAAGCGAGCGAAAAGGCTACGCCTACAAGATAGGTACGTGTTAAAAATTTACTATTTTGTTTAAGTTGTGTCATGAGTATTTACATCCGCATTACGTGTTTTAATTAAGATCATACAAAATTTTGAATCAATATAAGTCCATAAGTCCGATCGTTGATTTTTTTGTGATTTTCCGCGAAAAGAACCTCACCATACGTTAAAAGTATACCGGCCATCAACTCGAAAAATACCATTTCTGTAAGGCGGATAAAAAAATAATGATCTACGTGATAATAATATAAATCAGAAAGATATTTTTTCCGAAAAAGATAGCGTAAAATTCCACGCGGTTAGGATGAATAGAGACTAAACACGATAGCCATATTTGTACATTATCTTATTCTCCATCAGTAACTAACGTCGTTATTGTCTGGTACTTTCTTGGAAACATATATGCGTCGTATTGCGGCAATTATCCTGCTATCACTGGTTTTAACTTCCTGTTCTTCTTTTATCGACAACACTAAACAAGCCACACAAGCAAAATTTCAACAAGTTGTAGCCAGTCAGTTTGGCCAGCGGCTGGGAAAAGGGATTGATTTGGTGATAGATCAATTGATGACAGAAGGCGGATATCTTGATGATCCACTGATCCGCATTTTATTACCACCACCCTTTGGGATTGCTTTAGGTATTGTTAGAGGTCTGCAAATAAATCCACAAGCAACAGTACTGCAAACCCTAATCAATCAAGCGGCGGAAAACACGATTCCTGTTGCGGGTCCTATTCTAAAAAATATTGTGACGAATATGACTACGGCTAGTCTTGAGACATTGCTGACTGCGGGTAATTCATCCGCCACCGATTATTTGAAAGAGCAAAGTGGAGCAGCGCTACAGACAATTTTATTGCCAGCGATAACCGAACAACTCCATACCAATGGCGCCATCGAACTTTATAGCAAATTACTTGAAGCCAAAGAAATAGCAGACCAAGTATCAACATCGCTGCCAGATGAGAATCAACAGAGCGAAAGCACTCAACATCTGGCAGAGACTATAGCGACAGTCAAACCGGAGCAATTGGGGCAGTATGTCGTGGAACAGGCCATGTCTGGTCTGTTTAAAAAAGTCGCAGAGAAAGAGCTTTCGATACGTAAAACTGGAGACATCAGCTTCTTTAAAACAAATTAAAAGCTGGCTTTTGGACAAAAGTTTCATCTATTTAAATTGCTTATAGTCTTTTTAGAAGTTTATTACATCTATTTACTGACCACATTGGTTTTAAATATTTGGATGCCTAAAGCCAGCCCCAAAAACAGTTAAATGCCATCACTATTTCTTATAGACATAAGATAATGAGAGGTATAAATTACCGCGTTTTAATTGTCTTAAACGCAATTTTCAGGAATATAAGTAATGGCTAGACCAGAAGGACTGCTAGAAGCAACGATGTACGCGAATAGGCATGGCGTATCCGTTGAAGATGTGATCGCTAAAATCAAAAACGGTACTTATATTGGGCGACAAGTGCATGGTGATTGGTATTTGGAACCGCCCGAGGTAGCCATCTCAACCAAGAATACACCTTCCCAAGATGTAAATACTCAGTTAAATGAATCTAGATACAGCGACGATGTACCAACATCTTACGGCATGACGCGTTTCCTATTGAAAATCTCATCCTTTTTTGGCTGGATGATGGTTTTAGGTGGGCTGGTGTGGCTTTTAAGTGGCTTTGTTATGAGTGGCGAAGGCGCTCAAGATAAGCTGGTAAAAGGTGGTATAGGACTGCTTGTCGGTTTTGTAATAATCCATGTAAATCAAGTTGTTTTAGCCTTTTTGGATACGGCGGATAACACGCTTGAATTACTTAGGGTCATGCGGGAAAAATAGTCATTAGCTAGATTTAATTTAAGTACATTTATCTAAAGCGAGTTAGGTCTGTTGTTATCATAAATTGTTTTTTTGATTAAAGGTCGGTCGCTGCCGCTGGGCGTTCATTTCTTTTGCGTGGCCAAAAGAAACAGAACCAAAGACAAATATGCAGGAGCATATTTGAAGCGCGAAGCGACCCCGATAGGGGTGAAATACATGGATGTATTTCATACTAAGGCCACCCTTATCGCCTGATTTCCAAAAACTAAACTATTTAGTGGGCGTGGTCGAAAACTCGCTACGCTCAAACACTCGTCTACTTCATCCCACAAAATAGTTCAGTTTTTGGCGGCGATAAAATGGGAATAAAAGGGTATTGAATCGATTTACACTGACCCCATTGGTTTGCCATTGGTTTCATTGGTTTCATTGGTTTGATTTCTAGGGTTAACAAATTAGTTATTTTTTCTAATTGTAATCGCCTCTTCTACCGCATTTGCGAGATTCGTTTTGATCCAGTCATACTTTTCTTGGCTAGTTGATCCAGAAGGGTTATAACATTTAACGATAGATGAAAGTTTCTTTCCTGTATCGCCGTAGTTAATTGAATCGAAGGGATTATCACCCTTAGTTGAAACGTTACCATTACTATCTTTTAAACCATGAATATGAATTCCAACAACTCCTTTATTGTCATTCCAACCTTTAATGATTTCATGATTGATCCACTTACGTCCGGCAGTATTACTGCCGATCAGTACAACAATGCATGATTTTCCTGACATTTCATCTGCGATCCATTTCTTTATTGCAGCATCACCGCCTTTTTTGACTGTTTCCCAATTATTGTCTGATGTAGGTTTGTTTCCATCTATAGATCCAATGCTGCGCACGGTTCCAGCGCGCCAGTTATCGGGTATATAGTGAAAGCTATAGAAGCAGTTTCGTTTTGCCATAATAATCTCCTTAATTTAAAGATTTTAATAAATTAATTAACGTTTTTTTGATTGTTTCCAGATCGGCCGTGACATCACCTAGCTGGTCTATATGTTGACGCACATTAGGCGGAAAATCAGCGCTATCAAAATATCCGTCTTCCATCAATTTGGTATAAATCTCCCGCGTGGCATACTCTGTAGTGCCAACTGGCAATAGCAGAAGGCCACTGGATCTTGCTATTTCAAACTCTTCAATAAGGCCGTTAGAGCAAACGATCTTTCCATCTTTTAACTTATTACCAAAAAGAAATATTGCTATTCCAGAGTAAGCAATCATGTCAGTACGATAATCGCTCCAAACTTCTGAAATTGGTCGTGAGCCAACTTCTGACTGTGGGAAAGGCCTAAGGATCAATTGGTCTGAGTCAAGTCTTTTTCCACTCATATATACGTGCTCTAAGACACCTGTAATTACTGAGCTTCCCACACCTAATCCAAACCCAGAGACTATTCGAAAGCCTAATCCAGCAATTTCCTTCGCTAGAGAATAGATAAACGTTTCTGCCTGTGCATTCTCCCATCGACCATATTCATGCGCTGCACCAGATATAAATATAGTTTTCCGGCGATAAGCCCATTCTAGCTGTTGAAGAATATCAGTTATTTCTGAATAGTCAGAAACCAGTATCGTTTTGATTCCAAAGCGTAGTAGATCCTGAATAAATAATTCTTGTTTTCGAGCTCTATAATCTGTATCAGCTGGTGATTCGCCCGCAAGGGCAGAGACAATTTTTTGTATGCTGTAATGTTGTCGCTGGTCATTAGAATACGCAATACGAACTCGACTTAGAATGTAGTCGAGATTTGGGTCCGTGAAACTAAACCCTAAAAATAAAAATGTTTTAGATACTAAATCGCCGCTCAGAGCATTAATAAACGGTTGCATTTTAACATGGTATGTTTCGTAATCGTCCTTGGTTAAAACTGCTTCGTCTGGATGATCAATGTCGCCATGCATTTTATATACAACGGCATCGCGACCACGCTTCGTAAAGCTCAACTGCTTCTTGCGATGCTTAGTATCCGCAACTTTTCCTGCATCAGCTAACGACTGCTCAATAAGCTTGTCGTAATTAGTTGTCCAAAAAGTTGAAACAGGTAGGCGTGCTAATATTTTGTGGTTTTCCGTAATTATCGCTTCTTCCGATAATTCGTTAATTAATAATTGGTTCAACCTCCCTCTATTTGCCAAATTAGAATTGCAGTGATACTGAGCCAAAGCGACAAAATCTGTTTCCTTCTCAATTTCAAGATCAAGCTCCTCCGCGATTGGACGAAGTAGTTCTGACCAACTGACGAATCCTGCCTGTGCGGACAAGCCAGCACCGGCAAAAATTGCGAGATTATCTTCTGCCAGATCTTTAAGTAGTTCCGATACTATTCGCTGACGTTGTTGCTCAGAAGTTGGATTCAAAAAATTACTCCTCTACTTGGTGTTGCCGCATAAATTATTATTAACAGGAATAATAATTTCCAGTAATTTTTACTTTTATCGGGACTATATTTCCTGTTAACACCATAATAAAAACTAAAACGAGAAATAAAAAAGCCAGAACACAACTCATTCTGGCTTTAAAGTTTAATCCCAATTAAGTGCACCACCTGTCTGGTACTCTGTGACCTTGGTTTCGAAGAAGTTTTTCTCTTTCTTCATATTAGATTGTTCATCTAACCAAGGAAGGGCGGCTTCGGCACCTGGGAAGGGTTCTTCAAACCCGAGTTGTTTGGCGCGGCGATTGGCGATGAAGCGGAATTGGGCTACGTGATCTTCTTTTGAGTAACCTAATATTGGGTCACGCAAGATGTAGCTGGCGTAGATGCGTTCTGCTTCTTCGGCTTCTTCGAACATCGCTTGAATTTTAGCTGGATCTAAAACAACGTTTTCTTCTTTAATAATTTGTTTTACAACGCGAATACCGAATGATGCATGCATGACTTCATCACGCATGATGTATTGCAATTGTTCGGCGGTGCCCTTCATTAAACCACGACGTTGCAGGGCAAAGATTGGACTAAAACCGTTGTAGAACCAGCAACCTTCAAAAATAGCGGCAAAGAAGGCGTAGGCCATGACGAAGTTTTCTAGTTCGTCACGATCATGCAAGTCAATATCACTACGCATAATCGAGTTAAGACGTTTATTAGCCAGTTGAATCTTTTGGTTGATTTCAGGCACAACACGGTAGCGATTGTAGATTTCGCTTTGATCAAGACCAATGGTTTCGATGCAATGTTGGTATGTCCATGTGTGTAATGCTTCTTCATAGACTTGGCGCGCTTGGTAGATTTGTAACTCAGGCGCTGACATTTTTTCCATTACGGCCAAACCGATATTACGCATGGCGAGAATGTCGGATGTCGTTAAGTACGACAACACATTTTCGTAAACATGACGTTCTTCTAAGGTCAGTTTATGACGGTAGTCGTGTACGTCTTGTGCCATGTTGATATCAAGCGGTGTCCAATGATTCTTGTTGGCATTAAGGAAATACTGCCATGCCCAAGGATATTTGAACGGTGCCAATTGGTTGATATCGGTCATACCGTTGACGACACGTTTGTCGTCAGGGTTAACAGGCGCAACATTCGCCAGCGGCAATGACATTTTAGGTGTATTGGCTTCTACTGGCGGTGGTGTTGCAACCATTAAGACTTCAGCTGGTTCAACTTTGGCTGCAGGTGCTGCAAAAGGATCATCCCAATTTAACATTACTGACAAGCCTCGCAATCTGGTTCTAAGATTGAACACGCTTTAGGCGCTTCCATTCCTTCACCTAATACGAGCTCATCATTTACATTTGAAACAGGTGCAGGTGCTGCTGCAACGGCGGCAATAGTTTGTGTACTGCTTGTTTTTTCAGCGGCTGTTGCACCCATTGAACGTAGATAGTAAGTCGTTTTAAGGCCACGAACCCAAGCAAGTTTATATAAGTTGTCCATCTTCTTACCTGATGGTTCAGCCATATATAAGTTTAAACTTTGTGCTTGGTCTAACCATTTTTGACGACGTGATGCCGCTTCAATTAACCAACGTGCATCCATTTCAAATGCGGTTACATATAGTTCTTTTAATTCAGCAGGTACACGGTCAATGGCTTGCAAACTACCATCGAAGTATTTAAGGTCATTGATCATGACCTCATCCCACAAACCACGTGCTTTCAAATCATCAACCATGTACGGGTTGATAACCGTAAATTCACCTGACAGATTCGATTTAACGAATAAGTTTTGATAAGTCGGTTCAACTGATTGGCTAACACCACAAATATTAGAAATAGTGGCAGTAGGTGCAATCGCCATGGTGTTTGAGTTACGCATGCCTTGTTGTTTGATCTTGTTGCGTAATGTGTCCCAATCCAGTGTTTGGCTATCATCTTGTTGCAAGTATTCGCCACGCGCTTCTTTAAGAAGTTTGATTGAATCAATTGGCAAGATGCCTTTGCTCCACAAACTACCTTCGTAGGTTTGATAACTACCACGTTCTACAGCTAGATCAGAGGATGCTTCAATGGTGTAATAACTCACTGCTTCCATTGAGGTATCAGCAAACGCAACGGCGCTATCTGAGCTATATGGTAGGCGTAGTTTATAAAGTGCATCTTGGAAACCCATAATGCCTAAACCAACTGGGCGATGTAATAGGTTTGAATGACGCGCTTGTGGCACGCTGTAGTAGTTGTATTCAATTACGTTATCTAACATACGCATCGCAGTGGTGATGGTACGTTTTAGTTTTTCTAAATCTAAACCGTTTTCAGTAACGTGTTGTGGCAAGTTGACTGAACCTAAGTTACATACCGCGATTTCATCATCGGATGTATTCAACGTGATTTCTGTACATAAGTTTGAGCTATGTACGACACCAACATGTTGTTGTGGGCTACGCAAGTTACATGGATCTTTAAACGTAATCCACGGATGACCTGTTTCAAACAACATACCTAACATTTTGCGCCATAAGTCATTGGCTGGTAGTGTTTTAGTATTACGCATTTCGCCACGTGCCGCTTTAGCTTCATAGGCTTCATAAGCGGCTTCAAATTTCAAGCCGACTAAGTCATGTAAATCAGGTGTTTCTTCTGGCGAGAATAATGTCCAACTGCCATTTTCAGCCACACGTTTCATGAATAAATCAGGGATCCAGTTCGCAGTATTCATGTCGTGGGTACGACGACGATCATCACCGGTGTTTTTACGTAAATCTAAAAACTCTTCAACATCGATGTGCCATGTTTCTAAGTACGCACAGACCGCACCTTTACGTTTACCACCTTGGTTAACGGCAACGGCTGTGTCATTGGCGACTTTTAAGAACGGTACAACACCTTGTGAATTACCGTTAGTACCTTTAATGTGAGCGCCTAAACCACGAACCCGAGTCCAGTCATTACCTAGACCACCGGCAAATTTTGATAACAAGGCATTATCACGCATCGCACTGTAAATGCCGCCAAGATCATCAGGTACCGTCGTTAAGTAACATGATGATAATTGTGGACGTAAGGTACCCGCGTTAAACAGGGTAGGGGTACTGCTCATGAAATCGAATGAAGACAATAAGTTGTAGAACTCAATAGCGCGACCTTCACGGTCAACTTCATTAATCGCTAAACCCATTGAAACGCGCATGTAGAACGCTTGTGGAAGCTCAAAACGTACATTGTTTTTATGGATGAAATAGCGGTCATACAAAGTTTGTAAACCAAGGTAGGTAAAGCTGAAATCATTTTCAGGTTTTAATGCTTTACCCATGCGTTCTAGGTCATATTCAGCTAATTCTGGTGCCACTAACTCATGGTCAATCGCAAGTTGAATATAGTGTTTAAAATAATCGGGATAGACATCCATCATTTCATGCTGTGAGGCTTGACGAGGTTGTTTATATACAAAGGTCAATGCTTCACGACGAATGCTATCCATCAATAAGCGGGCGGCTACAGTACTGTAGTCAGGATCTTTTTCGATAAATGTACGGGCTGACATAACAAGTGATTTTTCAACGTCAGCTTCATTTACACCATCAAAAATATTACGTTGTGTATCACGTAAAATGGCGGCGCTATCGACTTCTTTTAAACCTTCACAGGCTTCAATAATCAAATTTTGCAGGCGATTAATATCTAGCGGTGCTTTACTGCCATCTAATGCCGTGACATTAATAACATTGGCAGAAACAGCGGTTGGATGTTGTTTTTCTTCTTCTGCACGTTTTTGTGCTTGATGGTCGCGGTAAAGTACATAAGCACGAGCAACTTTATGTTGGTCAGCACGCATCAATGCTAACTCTACTTGGTCTTGAATATCTTCAATATGGACGGTACCACCATCATCTAAACGACGCGTTAGATTTTGTGCAATTTGTTTAGTGATATTGGCAGCAACATCATGAATGCGGCGACTATCTTTGGCTGATTCTCCTTCCACAGCAAGAAACGCTTTAGTAATTGCGATTGCAATTTTACTACTATCAAAGTCAGTTACTTGGCCATTTCGGCGAATAACCTGATAGTGACTTGAGGTGGAAGAATTTGATGCTAATTCGGCTGCCATTATAGTAATTCCTGCGCTAAGTGTAGAAGAAATCTTGAAATCAAAAACCACAAGCTGTAGTGGTTCTGTAAAACATAAACCACAAGATAGTGTGTTTTTATAATTTAGACAAGCGCTAAAAATGTATCAATTTGTGAGTAAGATGTGGATAACTTTTTGAGGCTCCGTTACGACCTAGATGGGGTGGGGCTTTGTTGAAAATGTTACAAAAACAAGTCGGTATAAATTTTTTTTTAGACTGGTTAAACAGTGACCGATTTTTATCATAAACTTGATTTTATTCCGTATCACATCATGTCTAAAAAAATCCTGCTCGCCATGAACATCTTGTCCTTGGACAGCAGGATTTTAAATTAAGTAAATCACGTTTGTTTCAATATGATTACTTTAAACCATCTAAGATAACTTTGCTTCTAACGCGCACTGACTTGAAAAACGCCTACTAACTGACTCAGTCTATGTGCGGTGTTTTTAACAGATACAGAACGATCTTGTAATGTACTAATAGAACCGTTCATTTGATCTGCTGAGATGCCAACGCGTCGTGCGGTATCACCATGACGTTGGCTGTTTTCATCCAATTGTTTGATGGTGGAAAACATTTGTTCAACGAGATTATGTAAATAGGTATTTTCAGAGGAAGCTTCTTCAGTCAATTTTAGACTGCGATCGACATTTTGCACCCCCATTTCCATAAAGGTAACGGCTGATTGGGTTTCTTGCTGAATGCCTTCAATCATTTTCTGAATTTCGCTGGCAGAACCGGAGGTACGTGATGCTAATCCACGTACTTCATCGGCAACAACAGAGAATCCACGTCCATGTTCACCTGCTCGTGCAGCCTCAATGGCGGCATTCAGTGCCAATAAGTTAGTTTGATTTGTGATATCAGTAATCACCCCAATAATATTACCCACTTCAGCGGTACGACTATTCAGTGATTGGACTGTTTTGGCTGATGTTTCGACGATATCGCGAATATCTTGTGTGCCAGAACGCACGGATTCAAATTGTTGACGTGCTTCTCTCACTACACTGTCCATTGCTTCTTTTAGTGCCTCCGCGGTTGTCGTTGCTTGACTAATTTCGGCGAGTTGCTCCTCTAATAAAACCAACATTTCCTTGATTGCATCAGATACTTCAGCAGAGACTTGATACGCTTCTTTATTGGTATCAAGCATTGCTTGGTTGGTATGTTTGACATTACTACTCGTGGCAATAACTTGACCGACAATACCATCAAGACTATCGATGAAACTATTGATCCAACGTGCCATATCGCCCGTTTCATCGGCGACGATTTGATCTTGTGCTATGCGTTGTCTCAGGTTACCTTCACCTTCGGCAATAGTTCGAATCACTTCGGTCATTTCATCAAGACGTGGTGCTAAACGTTGGGTGCTTAATTTGGGAAATATCAGCGTTGTAACAACAATCATTAACATTGATAAGCCATTTATCGCGATCGGTGGCAGCGGTGTGAAATACTGCAGCCCTGTGTTGATGGAAAGTAGGGCTGTACTAGCCAATAAAAATCCCTTCATCAGACCCAGATTGATCGAACGACGGCGATAAACTTCCTCTAAGTCACCTTCACACATCATGCCCCAACGATCAGGTGAACCTTTAAGCTGAAAGGTGACACCTTTACCAATAACCGGAATATGTCGGTAATCAGAATAGCCAGGATAGGTGATAAATATGTTTTTACCGTTACGAATTGTTTCGCGCACACCGGGATGAAGTTGACCTGTTGATGGGTCGGTAAAGCGTAATTCTAATTCGGTATGATGGTTAACTTTAACGGTGCCCCATTTGGTGTGAATACCACTTTTTAAATTTTCGCCATGCGAAAAGGTATTATCCTCAAAGCGTGAGCGCGATAGGGCGGTACCTTGTTGAATACGGTTGTCAAAATTAGAATCCACCATAAAGATGTAGTTGTCACCTGATTCTGGGTAAATATGTCCTGCTTCACGTTGAATCAGATCACCGAGTACATCATTCGGTACTCGTCCACAAACAGCGCCATAAAAAATACCATTAAGTTCAATTGGCTGATAAAACATCAAGGTGACTTCATCGTGAAATTTCGAGCTAGAACGGCCTATTTTTAATGTCATGGGATCAACATAAGGGCCGTGTAAAAACGGTTTGTTAACGCCTTCTTTTACCGCATTAGTGGCTAAGTTGTTGAGTCCTACATGCTCACTAAATGTTGAGTTAACAACCTCACCATGCATATTAATGATAAACAGTTCGGAAAAGTCTGCTGCTGAATCTAAACGTTCATTTAACCAAGATAAGTCGACCGCAGGAAAGCTTGTTGATATGTGGCTAGCAATAAATTCTAATTGTTCCCATTGGCTATCTACCCATTGGTTTAGAATTTTTACCCGAGTTGCCGCAATACCTTCAAAAGTCTCTTCAACGGAACTATAGATATGACGGTTTAAAAAACAGGATTTGTACATAGCCAGCTTTCCCGTTTGGCCAAACCAAGGCAGCCATTTTTTCTCCTTGAGGCTGAGATTCATTGAACTGCTTTTAAGTGCATTCATGTAATGGGTCTCTTTTCTATTTAATCAGGGAATTTAAACAGAAAAGATAAATGCAAGGGTTGCGCCATAGATATATTTAGCCTTAAATCAGTACGTTAGTAGTGTTTAGGGTTGTTTGGGCTGGGGTATTACCCTTGCGAGGTGCATGTAAGATGCGTTTTCGATGAAATAGCACTAATTTAGTGCATAGCATGACCGTAGAAATCATATCTACAGTCATGGAAATGAGGTAACTCGATAATGAACCAATCAAATAAATTGTCGTTATTTATTTGATAATGACTTTAATGTATTGAGCACGTCAGTAATATGTTCTTTTACTTTCACATTGCGCCACTCGTGAACCAGCACACCATGAGTATCAATCAAGAACGTGCTGCGCACGATGCCCATATATTCGCGACCATAGTTCTTTTTTAAATGTAGAACATTGAAAAGTGTGCAGGCCGTTTCTTCAGCATCGGACAATAAATCAAAAGGGAATGATTGCTTTGTTTTGAAGTTTTCATGGACACGAACGCTGTCGCGAGATACGCCAAAAATAAGCGTGTTATGTGCTGAAAATTCGGCAATATGGTCGCGAAATTGTTGGCCTTCTAAGGTACAGCCGGGCGTATTGTCTTTAGGATAAAAATAGATAAGGATATTTTTACCTTTATGTTCGGATAGTCGAAAAGTCGTTTCACCCGTGCTAGGCAGTTCAAAGTCCGGCACGGCTTGGTCAAGTTGTACGCTGCTCATAGAATATTTCCTTTGTAGGCTGTGGTTGGTGATGTAAATATACTTAGTACAAGTGCTCAGTAGTTTATCAAGGATATATCTTCTGATATTCGCTTCTTGTCATCTTGTAGCGGGCAAAGTAACATGGCGGTTTAATTTTGGAGTCTGACGAACATGTTTAGCGGCAGTATGGTAGCACTGGTCACACCCATGCGAGAAGATGGTTCGTTGGATAGTGACTGCCTGAACAAATTGATTGAGTTCCATATCACCAATGGTACTAAGGCGATCGTTGCCGTAGGTACGACGGGTGAATCTGCTACGCTGACAGTTAAAGAACATTGCGCCGTGATAAAGCAGGTTGTCACGCAAGTTAATGGTCGTATTTCAGTTATCGCTGGTACGGGTGCAAATTCAACGAGAGAAGCAATAGAATTAACGCAATACGCAAAAGATCTAGGCGTTGATGCCGTGTTGTTGGTCACACCTTATTATAATAGGCCGACTCAAGAAGGTTTATATCTACATTATAAAACGATTGCTGAAGCGGTCGATGTCCCTCAAATTCTTTATAATGTCCCTAGTCGAACAGCATGTGACTTATTACCAGAAACCGTTGCTCGTCTTGCGACGATTAAAAATATTATTGGTATAAAAGAAGCGACGGGCGATTTGTCCCGCGTGACGCAGATAAAAGCATTATGTGGCGACACGATGGAACTATACACAGGTGAAGATGCCAATATAGTCGATTTTATACTGACCGGTGGCCAAGGCGTAATCTCTGTTACGGCCAATGTAGCTCCTGCATTAGTGCAAACAATGTGTGAAGCGGCACTTATCGGAGATGAAGAAGGCGCAAGAGAGATAAATAAGAAGTTGGCCTTATTGAACAAAGCATTATTTATAGAATCTAACCCCATTCCAGTAAAATGGGCTTTATCAGAAATGAACTTGATTCCAAAAGGCATTCGTTTGCCGATGACCTTATTGTCAGAAAAATATCATCAGTCGGTGCGTGAAGCACTCATGGCTGCCAGCTTGTTAAACTAATTTTTTAAGTGAACTTAACTACATGAAAGCTAACCGTTTAAAATATATATCTTTGGCTGTACTACTGGCTACAACTGTCAGTGGCTGTGGTGCTTTTTCATCATTAGATGAAGTTATACCTGACAATTCTAAAAAATATCGAAAAGCCGATACTATGCCGCCACTAGATGTGCCGCCTGATTTGAGTACTACTCGTATTAATGATGACATCGCAGGTAAACAAAACAATACAGCGACGTATTCTGAATTTGAAGAAGCGGCAAATAATCCACTGGCTTCTAAATACAATATTGCGCCAGACACTAAACCGTCGTTGTCTGGTGAAGGTAGCAAACGTCATTTAATCGTACCTGGCGAACGTGAAGCGATATGGGCTCAGATCTTAGATTTTTGGGCACAAAATAACATTGACATCACGCGTAAAGATATACGTATCGGATTAATGGATACCGAGCAAACAGCAGATGATTACGCTTATCGGGTCAGAATGGAGCGCGGTGATACATCAAAAACAGCATCTATCTATGTGAGTGCTGCATCTGGTGATAATAACTCGCAAAAAGATGAAGCGATGTTACGTCAATTAGCTGATTTCTTAGGTGTGTTATACCAAGAAGAGCGAGCTAAAATAGAAGCGGTAAAACAAAGTCAACCAGAAACAGCTACGGTTAAAACTCAGTTAATTGATGAGGCGGGCGCTCAAAAAGCATTATTGGTAGGCCAAGATTTTTCTGATGTATGGAATCGTGTGGGTCGAGTATTAGATAGCAAAGGTTTTGCTGTTGAAGACCGTGACCGTTCACGTGGTACTTATTTTGTACGTTATTTAGATCCATTGATTGAAGCGCAAGAAAAAGAATCAGGTATTTTAAGTAGCTTGGCTTTCTGGAAAGATGATGTTGAAAAATCACCTGAAGAATTTTATTACATCAAGCTTATCTCCGATGCCGATAAAACTAAAATTGTTATTTTAGACGCAGAAGAAAAAAGAACATCGTCAGAAACCGCTAAACGTTTATTAACGTTAATGCAGGAACAATTGTCACAATAATGCGTTTTGCTTCGCTAGGTAGCGGAAGTAAAGGTAATGGAACGCTGATTGCACACGGAAAAACCACCTTACTTGTTGACTGTGGTTTTTCCGCTCGTGAGACAGAAAAACGCTTACAACGTTTGGCTATGACAGCTGAACAGTTATCCGCTATTGTCATTACACATGAACATGCAGATCATATTAATGGTGTGCGGGTATTAGCTAGAAAATATCATATCCCTGTCTACGCTACTGCGGGTACCGCAGGCGGCATGGCAGCAGATTTGGTTCATTTAGTCACTGAGTTTAGTTGTCACGAATCATTTCAAATCAATGATATTGATGTTGAGCCTTTTCCTGTACCGCATGATGCGCGTGAACCAAGCCAATTTGTGTTTACTAATGGACAACATCGCGTAGGTTTACTGACCGATGTGGGCATGACAACGCCAATCATTGAACAGGCATTATCAGGGTGCCATGCTTTATTGTTAGAAGCGAACCATGATATGGATATGCTGGATAACAGCGAATACCCTGATCATTTGAAATACCGTGTTTCTGGACGATTGGGGCATCTAAATAATGTGCAATCAGCTAAGATATTAGAAAAAATTGATACATCGCATTTGCAGCATATTGTTGCGATGCACTTAAGTGAAAAAAATAATTCGCCAAATATTGTTACCCCATTATTTTCACAGGCATTAAACTGTGAGCAAAGCTGGATTGGTATTGCCGATCAAGAGTTGGGTTTTGACTGGCGTGAAACGACTATTAGCTAGAGAATTAATTATGGAAAAAAAACAAGAGTTATATGCTGGTAAGGCAAAAAGCGTTTTTGCCACGGATAATGAAGATTTAGTCATTTTAAGCTTCCGTGATGATACTTCAGCTTTCGATGGTGAAAGAATTGAGCAGTTGAGCCGTAAAGGTGAAGTGAATAATAAATTCAATGCTTTTATTATGGAATACCTTGCCAAAGCAGGGATCCCAACTCACTTTGAAAAGCTCCTGAATAATACTGAATCAGTCGTTAAAAATATGAACATGATTCCGGTTGAATGTGTTGTTCGCAATGTTGCTTCTGGTAGTTTAGTGCGTCGTTTAGGCGTCGAAGATGGCATGGAATTAAACCCGCCAATATTTGAGTTTTTCCTTAAAAATGATGCCTTGCATGACCCTATGGTCAATGAATTTCATATCGAAACATTTGGTTGGGCCTCAGCAGAATCTGTGAGTAAAATGAAAGCGTTAACGTTTAAAGTTAATGCTGAATTGAAGAAGTTATTTGCTGATGCAGGCTTGATTTTAGTCGATTACAAACTTGAGTTTGGTTTGTTTAAAGGTGACGTTATCCTAGGTGATGAATTTAGCCCAGATGGTTGCCGTTTATGGGATGCTGAAACGCGTGAGAAATTAGATAAAGATCGTTTCCGCCAAGGTCTTGGTGGTGTGATTGAAGCCTATGAAGAAGTGGCTAGACGAATAGGCGTAAAGCTTTAAATCTCATTCAGCTCTTCTCTTAGTTCAATATTAAAAATCCCCATTGTTTTCTGAGCACTGGGGATTTTTTTTATGAGGCAAAAGTAGCATTTCGATTCTGCTTATTAACGATATGTTAATTTCTACTTACAATGACGTTATTTACCGTATAATTCAACGCGTTTTAATGGTCTTATAATTGAGATAATAGGGAATTCGTATCAACGAAGCTGTCCCCGCAACTGTATACGTGGAGCGAGTCACCCCAGTTTTTACTGATAATGCCACTGAAGCTTGGTAATAAGCTCTGGGAAGGTAGGTGATAAACAATGAAGCGTGAGCCAGTAGACCTGCCATTTTGACGTAATTTCTGATGGCCGGGGGGTGCAGTCGGGGCGGATTTCCGCTTTTAAATGATTCATCGCCTTGCGTTTAACAAGCAACGGTTGGGTCGTCTATCTTCCCTTGAACTGTCAGTTTAGTGCTAACTTTACTGGACATTATGTTATCAAAACTATTTTTTTAACGCTTATTTTATGGGCGCTAGTGGTCCCTGTATATGCTGATACACTATTGGTGATTGTCTCGCCACGTAATGTGTCAGAAGTCGTATCAGGCGCACATGGCTATTTAAAAGATAAGCCCAACGACCAGATCACAATACGTACTACGGATCAGTGGTCATCATTAAGCCCGCAACAACAAAACACCCTATTAAGCTCATCGGATATGGTTTTTTCTGGTGGTGTGTTTGGCGATAGTGCGGAATCATTGAAGAATGCCTTGTCAAAAGGCATTATTAAGAATTTTATTGCTGTTCATAGCGATCGACGTCTAGTCGGAGCCTCCTATATACATGGCAAGCTATTATTGGCTAATGCCGATATTAATAGTTTAATGGAAAACCCAGATCCGACATTAGCACCAGATGTATGGATTCATGAACGTTTAACATCATTCCCTCAATATCAGGATTGGTTATTAACTCGTTTATTTTGGCTAGGTCGAAATAATAGCAATATGCAGGGTTTATTTGAGCAGTTAGATCATTTACTTAAAGGTCATAAAACGACACGCTCTCCTCAGTTAGTTTCGCCAATACGGGGTTACTATTTAGACCATGTTGTGCCATTAGCACAGTTTGATTTTTCAAAGAAAAAATCATGGGTAGTACTTTTAGATTATGAAACGGGTGATCGTTATGGTGAAAAATCATTATTAGATTCTCTTTGCACAGGCATTGAGTCAGATGATGTTGGTTGTATGGCTGTGTTAGCTGGTTGGGGTGTAGCAAGTGTTGACGCAGTAAAGCTACTAGCAACTAACAAGAAAAAAATTAGCTTAATCATCTCCTTGCAAAATTTTGTTATCGGTGCCAGTGAGGGACGAGAGCAAGTTAACCAGCATTTATCTGAGTTAAATGTACCTGTTATGAAAGGGATAAGACTAGCCGATAGCACTGAAGATGAATGGGTGTTATCTGAAGAAGGCTTAGGCTGGAACTCTGTTCATTACCTCGTTGCCATGCCCGAGTTGCAGGGGATTAGCCAAGCGATGGTGGTTGCCGCCATGAGCAAGTCTTCGACGGATGAGCTTACGGGTGCAGCGATGACTTTGACTTCACCTATTGATAAACAAGTAACATTGATGTCGCAGCGTGTTAATCGTTGGTTAGTTTTACAACAGAAAAAAAATAAAGATAAAAAAGTTGCGATTATTTATTACAACCATCCTCCAGGTAGACATAATATCGGCGCTGATAACTTGAATGTGCCTGAGTCATTATTTGATATGTTGTTAAGCTTAAAAGCAGCAGGATATCAAACGGGTGAATTACCACGTTCATCTGAAGCATTACTAGATATGCTCCAAGATAAAGGTGTTAATTTACCTGAAGATGGTCCTGCTTTAAAAGAAATGTCATCGAAGGTACCGTTAATTAGCAACGCTGAATATTTGAAATGGTTTGCTGATTTTCCCGCTGGTGTTCAACAAGAAATGGTTAATGGGCCGCTAGGTTATCTGCATATGATGTTACAGCGTGCAGTTAATTTAGAAGATAAAACCATAGCTCAACATTTAATGGAACGGGTGGTTAAAGATCTGCACCATGCTTTAGATGGCGTTGAGCATTCTTCACGTAACCGAGCTTTGAACTTGCTTGAACAACTGGAGGTAATGTATTCAGATTCTACGCAAGTTGACTGGAATAAAGCTAAAGTATTGGTGGATGCTATTGCTAATCTAGGAATCGAAGGCATTCGTGGTTGGGGGCCGGCACCGGGTGATGTGATGGTATACGATGATCAGCTTGTATTGCCAGGTATTCAATTTGGTAATGTATTCGTTGGCCCTCAACCGCCACGTGGTTGGGAGATAAACGAAGAACTGTTACATGCCAATTTATCTTTTCCTCCACCTCACCAATATGTGGCTTTTTACCAGTGGTTACAAAAAGGCTTTAAGGCGGATGCTTTAATTCACTTGGGTCGTCACTCAACCTATGAGTTTCTTCCACGCCATCGAGTAGGGATGAGTGATGAAGATTATCCATCTTTAATATTAGGTGATTTGCCAAGTATTTATCCTTATATTGTTGATGGGGTAGGTGAAGGCATTCAAGCTAAACGTCGTGGTTTAGCAATAATGGTTGATCACCTGACACCGCCATTAGCAAGTACGGCACTTTATGATGACTTATTATCTCTTCGACAAGTGGTAGAAAGCTTTGAGTCAGCCCCTGTTAATGCCGAAGCGATTCGTCATCGTGCCATTATTGAAATTAAAAAGTTAGTGGATGATCTTAATCTTCAACAAGAATTGCAAACGAGTATGGCGAGTGAACTTGCGGTTCGAGGTATTACCGACTTTGATCAAGTTGATGATGCGTTATTAGTCCATGAAGTAGGGCATTATTTAACCAAATTGCAAGAAGACTTTATGCCATTAGGTCTGCACGTATTTGGACGTGATTGGTCGTCTGATGGTATTGATATGATGGTAACATCAATGAGTCAAAATAGGCCATTAGATAAGATGTGGTATCAGCTTCTAGCTCAATCACCGAAAGCTGAAGTGGATGCTTTATTAGCCGCGCTCAATGGACAATATGTCAACGTTGGCAAAGGTAATGATCCTATTAGAACTCCTGAAGTATTGCCAACGGGTCGAAATTTTTATGCCATGGATAGTAGTTTGATTCCATCACGTTTAGGCCATAAAGTGGGGGTTGAATTAGCCAGTAAAGCGCGGTTCGAAGCCAGTATAGAATCACCTGAACATTCAGCTAGTGAAGCACTCGCCGGTGCAGATGCCATTGTATTATGGGCATCGGATGTGGTGCGAGATGAAGGCGCTATGATTGCCTTTGGCTTTGATATGCTAGGTGTAAAACCTGTGTGGGATAGTCGCGGTATATTTAAAGGTTTAGAAAGGTTCGCTGTAAGTCAATTTCCTGATAAAGATGCACAAGGTAAGGCGATGCCTCGCGTAAGACATGATGCCTTATTTACCACATCTGGCTTATTTCGAGATCTATACGGCGCGCAGCTCGTTTGGTTAGAGCGCGCGGTGTTATTAGCATTGGATGGATCCTCTGATTTAATTCGTCAACAATACCCTGCATTAACTTATGCTCTTAATAGTGCGTTAAAACCATTAGAAGGTCTGACGAATCCTGGGCATGAGCCCTTGGTGGTTAACAGGGTTGCAGCTCGCTGGGTTAAAGATGCGAGCGCGGCATTGAATGCCGGAATAAGTGCTCAACAGGCGGGACGTGAAGCAAGTTATCGTATTTTTGGTACGACGCCGGGGACTTATGGCGCGGGTGTAAATCGTTTAGTGGAGCGTTCAGGTGCTTGGCAAGATAGAAGTCAAATAGCTCAGACATATATTAGGCGAATGGGTCATGCCTACGGGAATGCTCTACAAGGGGAACCGAATCATAATCTATTTAAACAACGATTAGCGACGGTTGATAATACCTATTTAGGCCGAGCAAGTAATTTATATGGCCTGCTGGATAATAATGATTCATTTGATTATTTGGGGGGCTTAAGTTTAGCAGTTGAAACCGTGCAACAAGGTACTGTACCGAATAACTTCATCTTATCGTACGCCGATAGTAATAATATGAAAATTGAGCCGTTAGACATCGCCTTATTATCAGAAATGCGCGGACGTTATCTTAATCCACAATGGCTTATACCATTAATGGATCAAGGTTATGCCGGTGCAAGAACAATGGGCAGCGAATTTTTAGAGTACCTTTGGGGATGGCAGGTGACTAATCCAGGTGTGGTAAAAAGCTGGATTTGGGAAGAAGTTAAAGAGGTTTATATTGATGACAAGTTAGAACTTGGCTTAGATAGTTTTTTAGAAGAAGGTCACAATGTCCATGTAAAAAGTAATATGTTGGCCGTTATGCTCGTTGCTGCTCAAAAAGGCTTTTGGGATGCTAACGAGCAAGACATTGAGCAATTAGCGAAGGTGTTTACTGCATTAGTACTTGAGCATGGCTTACCGGGCAGTGGTCACACAAATCCTGACAATTCAATCTACCCTTGGTTGGCGTCATATATTGATGATGCATCCCATCAAAAATTATCAGTATTATTGCAAGCGAGCCAAATACTCCCTGAGATCGCAAGCTCACCATCGACTATTGTTGAAATCAAGCTAGAAGAGCAGCTAAATCCTCAACCACAAGGCCCAAAAGAAGATGAGAATGCTCAACAAGAGGTTGTCACTGATTCTAAATTAGCATTGGTTTTGTTATTTTCAGCTATTTTGTTATTTGTGGTTGGTGGTCTGCGTGGCATGTCGATACCTAAAAATAATTTTAAAAAAGGGAGGGGGTAGCTTATGTTTGGTTCAACTTCAATTGGCATTATGCATGGTCTAATAGGCTATTTATTAGAGCCTGTTGTTTATTTATTATTATTTTTTTCAGCGATTGCATTATTAGATGTAGGGATTGCATGTTCAGAACGATTTAGAGCCATTCCTTTATGGATCAAAAGTGGCAATATTGTAGGCTTGGAGACTGTAGCAACACGGCGTATTGAACGTAGTGATTTTTTAGCTCGTATTGCGCCGATGTTAGGACTAATGGGAACGTTGATTCCTTTAGGGCCCGGTCTATCAGCATTAGGAACAGGCGAATTAAGTATTTTAACCACTGCAATGAGCGTTGCGTTTGATACCACGGTATTAGGTTTATTTATTGGGATAGTCGGTTTTGTTTTAGGGCGTATTCGTCGTCGTTGGTACGACACTGCTTTAACAAAAATGGAACAACAGCTGCTAGCAGGAGATTAAGATGGCAAGATCGTGGCAAAAAAATAGGTTTAGTGCTGAAAGTGATGAACCATTGGGCCCAATGGCTAATTTTCTTGATCTTATGTTGGTCTTTGCGTGCGGGCTGATTGCGGCATTAATTGCGATGAGTGAACAATTACAAGATCATTTCCAACAACCATCAAATCAAGCACGATATTTAGAAAAGAAAATTATTGAAACAGGAAAGGAAATACCTGAATCACCGCTAGGTCGCCAAGGTGAAGCTGAGGGCTTTGAAGCAGTAGGTCAGGTATTTCGTGATCCTAAAACGGGAAAATTAATCTTAATCGGTGATTAATTGCATAGACGTGAGTTGGTTACGCTTTAAGCTTCCAGCGAATATCTTCACCTGCACGCATAGGAATTAATGTCTCGCTGGCAAAACTTAAAGACTCAGCTACTCGCCATGATTCTTTTACCAAGGTAATTTTGCTTGTATTTCTAGGTAAACCGTAGAAATCTGCACCGTAGTGACTGGCAAAGCCTTCTAGTTTATCCAAGGCATTAGCTGCTTCAAATGCCTCTGCATACAATTCAATGGCGGCATGACTACTATAAATACCGGCGCAACCACAGGCATTTTCTTTTACATTTTGTGCATGGGGCGCGCTATCAGTGCCAAGGAAAAATTTAGGGTTGCCACTGGTTGCGGCTTTGATAAGTGCTTGTTGATGCGTATTACGCTTTAATACCGGCAGACAATAATTATGTGGGTGTATACCACCAACGAGTAGATCATTACGATTTAATAATAAATGATGGGGCGTGATAGTTGCTGCAATGCGCGCATCACTGGCCATTACAAAATCTACAGCATCGGCTGTGGTGATATGTTCTAAGATGACTTTTAAGGTAGGATATTCATGAAGCAAAGGTCGTAAAATTTGTTCAATGAACACTTTTTCGCGATCAAAAATATCGATTTCAGGCGTCGTCACTTCGCCGTGTACGAGCAGGGGAATTTGTAGGCGCTGCATTGCAGAAAGTGCTGATGCACATAGTTTAAGGTCCGTCACGCCGGCATCAGAATTGGTCGTAGCGCCAGCCGGGTAAAGCTTAAAGGCATGTACGATTCCACTATCGTAAGCACGTTGAACTTCATCTGCTGAAGTATTGTCGGTGAGATACAGAGTCATTAACGGCATAAAGCGGTTACCAGCGGGACAAGCATCTAAAATACGGTCACGATATTCGATGGCTAATACGGTTGTGGTAACGGGTGGCCGTAAATTCGGCATAATAACTGCTCGATTAAAATAACGTGCAGTATCAGCTACCGTTCGTTTTAATGCCGCATTATCGCGCAAATGGAGATGCCAATCGTCTGGTTGGGTGAGAGTTAACTGTGTGATGTGTGATTTAGTCATAGACGTGAATTATGCCATAGCTATATAATTAGAGGATATTAATACTTATAAAACCACGATAAGTAAATGGCTTTATCCTCGGTTTTTCTTGACCTAAAGTGGCATTCCAAGTACATTTACACGTTTTATATTTTTGTCCATATTTATCGTTACGGCGACTCAAAGGGGAACACGTGGAATTAAGCGGTGCCGAAATTCTGGTTCGTAGTTTAAAAGACGAAGGTGTTGAATTTTTGTTTGGTTATCCTGGTGGTTCAGTGCTTCATATTTACGATGCACTTTATCGACAAGATGACGTCAAACATATTCTAGTACGCCACGAACAAGCTGCAACACATGCGGCTGATGGTTATGCGCGCGCGACAGGTAAGCCTGGTGTTGTTTTAGTCACGTCTGGCCCTGGTGCCACTAATGCGGTAACCGGTATTGCAACTGCCTATATGGATTCTATCCCTATGGTGGTGATCACGGGACAAGTCCCATCTGCGGTAATTGGTAGTGATGCTTTTCAAGAGGTCGATGCTGTCGGTATTACTAGACCATGTGTAAAGCATAACTTTTTGGTTAAAGATGTTACTAAATTAGCTGAAACGATTAAAAAAGCATTTTATGTCGCGACTACAGGCCGACCTGGACCTGTCGTAATTGATGTGCCAAAAGATATGACCGATCCAGCCATTAAAATACCTTATCACTATCCAGATAAAGTAACGATGCGTTCATACCAACCGACAGTTAAAGGTCACTCTGGACAAATTAAGCGCGCAGTTGATTTATTATTAACGGCCAAAAAACCGATGATTTATTCTGGTGGTGGTGTTGTTTTGGGCAACGCGTCAGATGAGCTATCTACGTTTGTACGTCATCTTGGTTACCCCATCACTCAAACATTAATGGGCTTAGGCGCTTATCCTGCAAGTGATCCACAAAACCTTGGCATGTTAGGTATGCACGGTACTTATGAAGCTAATATGGCGATGCATGACTGTGACGTATTGATTGCTATCGGCGCACGATTTGATGATCGTGTTACCGGAAAAATTGCTGAATTTTGTCCAGAAGCAAAAATTATTCACATTGATATTGATCCGTCTTCAATCTCAAAAACGATCACAGTGGATATTCCGATTGTGGGTGACGTTGCTGGTGTATTACAAGAGATGAATCATCTTTTGCAAACCGGTAAAAAAGAGCCGAAGAAGAAAGCCTTAGCCGAATGGTGGAAAACCATTAATGCTTGGCGTGCGACTAACTGCATGAATTTTGATCGGAATAGTGATCAGATAAAACCTCAGCATGCGATTGAGTTATTGCATGAGCTAACAGGGGGAGAAGCGTACATCACATCTGATGTAGGCCAACATCAAATGTGGGCTGCGCAATATTACGGTTTTGATAAACCTAATCGTTGGATTAACTCGGGTGGTCTAGGCACGATGGGCTTTGGTTTGCCCGCTGCAATGGGTGTACAACTTGCTTATCCAGAAGCAACGGTTGCCTGTGTGACTGGCGAGGGTAGTATTCAAATGTGTATTCAGGAATTATCAACCTGTCTGCAATATGGCTTACCAATTAAAATTATCGCTTTAAATAATCGTTATTTAGGTATGGTTCGCCAATGGCAAGAATTCTTTTATGAAAACCGCTATTCGTCTTCTTATATGGAATCATTGCCTGACTTCGTAAAATTAGCAGAAAGTTACGGACATGTTGGTATTCGAATTGAAGATCCTAAAGATTTGAAGGCTGAGCTTGAAAGAGGTTTCGCCATGAAAGATCGTTTAGTATTTTTCGATATCGTGACGGATCAAACAGAAAATGTTTATCCAATGATTAGAGCGGGTATGGCACATAACGAAATGCATTTATCGCCACATGGTGGTGAGTTACCACAAGATCCACAAAGGGAGTTGTCATAATGCGCCATATTATTTCAATTCTCATTGAAAACGAAGCAGGGGCTTTATCACGCGTAGCGGGGTTGTTCTCAGCGCGCGCTTATAATATAGAGTCATTAACCGTTGCACCGACTGAAGATCCAACCCTGTCACGCATGACAATAGTGACGGAAGGAACGGATAGAATCGTTGAGCAAATCACTAAACAACTCAACAAGTTAATTGATGTTGTTAAGTTATTAGATTTGTCAGAAGGTCCGCATATTGAACGTGAAATGATGCTGATTAAAGTGAAAGCAGCAACGATGGCTCAACGAGAAGATGTTAAGCGTCTGTCTGATATTTTTCGAGGCAATATTATTGATGTTACGCCAGCGACTTTCACTATTGAACTGACTGGGTCGGGTCAAAAAATAGATTCTTTTATCGAAGCATTGGCTGAACATAAGATTATTGAAACTGTAAGGTCGGGTGTGTCTGGCATCGCACGCGGCGAGAAAAGTTTGCAGGTATAATCTGCAACATCTAATTAAATTTAAAGTATTTAAGGAATCAAATAATGAGTTTGAACATGTATTACGATAAAGATTGTGACTTATCTATCATCAAAGGGATGAAAGTTACGATTGTAGGTTATGGTTCACAAGGCCATGCACACGCGTGCAATTTGAAAGATTCTGGTGTTGATGTAACTGTTGCACTTCGTCCAGGTTCATCTTCTATTGCTAAAGCAGAAGCTCATGGCTTAAAAGTTACCGATACACCAACGGCTGTTGCTAGCGCTGATTTGGTTATGATCTTAACGCCTGATGAATTCCAATCACAATTATACAAAGAAGAAATCGAGCCAAATTTGAAAAAAGGTGCGGTTTTAGCCTTTGCTCATGGTTTTGCTATTATCTACAAACAAGTACTTCCACGTGCTGACTTAGACGTTATCATGATCGCGCCTAAAGCACCTGGTCACACAGTTCGTAGTGAGTTTGTTCGTGGTGGCGGTATTCCTGACTTGATCGCAGTTGAGCAAGATGCATCTGGTAATGCTAAAGCTATCGCATTATCTTATGCTTCAGGTGTAGGTGGTGGCCGTACAGGTATCATCGAAACAACATTCCGCGATGAAACTGAAACCGACTTATTCGGCGAACAAGCTGTTTTATGTGGTGGTGCCGTTGAATTAGTTAAAGCAGGTTTTGAAACATTAACTGAAGCTGGTTACGCGCCAGAAATGGCCTACTTCGAATGTTTGCATGAATTAAAATTGATTGTAGATCTTATGTATGAAGGCGGCATTGCTAACATGAACTACTCAATTTCTAACAATGCTGAATATGGCGAATATGTGACTGGTCCTAAGATCATCAATGAAGAAAGCCGTTGGGCAATGCGTGAAGCATTGAAAAATATTCAAGAAGGTAAATACGCAAAACAATTTATCCTTGAAGGTCAATCTGGCTACCCAGAAATGACATCAATGCGCCACATTAACGCAGAACACCCCATTGAAAAAACAGGTGCTAAATTGCGTGCCTTGATGCCTTGGATCCAAAAAATTGTTGATAAAGATAAAAACTAATCATTAGCAATTTTATTTGTTAAAAAGGGGCTGATGTGAAAACATCAGCCCCTTTTTGTTAAAGAAGTTTAGGGTATCAATAAACTATTTATACGGGCTAAATTGCTTTTCTAATACAGCACCATAAAATGAACTTTGCTGGAAAGAGGCAGAATGACTCGGCTTATCATTTGAGTGACTCTTAGTGTGCGCTTGTTGTAAGGCGAGTGCGCCTCGAGAGAGGGAATTGTTTTTTTCGCTTTCATTTGTATATGGTTTAGCAGCTTCTGCATTCGTTTGAGAAGGTGCATTCTTTGCGTTAATTTCTAGAGCAGCCTCAGATAGAGAGTTCGTTGATGGTTGATTAATAGGATTTGCCCACGCAACATTGGATAATATGATGCCAGTGGAAAATATGATGATAGATATGTGTTTCATATTATTGATCTCTAAAGATTAAAAGACAGTAGCAATTTCGCTCCTATTATTAAGACATCAAAAAAGCCAAAATGTTACAAAATGATTTATGCTGAATAATATTTGTCATGACTTAGTCTGCTATCATTATGTAATTAGTTAATAACGCCTAGGGAAATCAAGTTATGGCAGAAGAAAAAGTAAAACAACAGAACCGCGGTATTTATTTATTACCTAATTTATTTACAACGGCAGGATTGTTTGCCGGCTTCTATGCCATAGTAGCCGCTATTCGTGGTGATTTTGAATCAGCAGCTATCGCTATATTCATTGCGATGATTATGGATGGCCTTGATGGGCGCATTGCAAGGATGACTAATACCCAAAGTGATTTTGGTGCCGAATATGACAGCTTAGCCGACATGGTTTCATTTGGTTTAGCGCCTGCTTTAGTTATTTTTCAATGGGCATTGTTAGATATGGGCAAATTTGGTTGGATGATTGCTTTTATTTATGCCGCTTGTGGCGCTTTACGATTGGCTCGTTTTAATACTCAATTAGGTATTGCTGATAAGCGTTATTTTCAAGGCTTACCGAGTCCTGCTGCAGCGGCCTGTCTGGCAGGGTGGGTATGGGCTGGTACCAGTAACGACCTCGATCCAGCCCTAATGACGGCTATTGCCTTACCTTTGACCTTTGTTGTGGGTTTATTAATGGTGAGCACGGTCAGATATTCAAGCTTTAAAGAACTTGATTTAACTGGAAAAGTACCGTTTGTTGTTATGTTGGTATTAGTATTAATCTTCGCATTAGTCGCTATTGATCCACCACTTATCTTATTTGGTGGTTTTGCTTTATATGCCTTGTCTGGACCTGTACTAACGTTAATTAAACTGCGTGAACATCGCGCAGAACGCCAACAAGAAAAGTAAATAGGTCAGAGGCTGGATGTTTTTGTGATGTGCGGGGTGATTTAATAAAGCTTTAATACGATTGAACACGAGTGGTTTTTAGTTTTCTGCTGGTTTATCAGTGTTTCTTTCAGCTAGTATGTCCATGATCAGCACATCACAAGAGCCACAACCAGTACCTGCGCCCGTTGCAGATGCGATTTTCTCAAAACTATCTTTGCCTTTATCGATTAACTGATGGATTTTGGTTTTTGTAGTGCCACTACAGTCGCAAATAATTTCGTCAAATATATCGGTCATAGTTCATTGTTGGTGTGAGTTGATGTTTTGCTTAGACGTACAAAGGAAAGACAGATGATAACACTTTATGGCGCTTCACTGACTAGGTCCTTTCGCGCATTATGGGCTTTAGAAGAAGCTGGGCTTCCTTATCAGTATATAAAAATTAAACTTGGTAGCGATGGACAAAATGGCGGTCAGAGTGTCGAGTACAAAAGTATTAACTCGCAAGGCAAAGTACCGACATTAGTCGATGAGCAACGTGTTATTACTGAAAGTGCAGCAATACTCAATTATATTGCCAGGCTTTCTCCAAATAAAAACCTCATTCCAGTAGATGATATCAATCATAAAACGCGCTATGACGAAATCTGTTTTTTTGTACTAGCAGAATTAGAACAACCCTTATGGACAAGTTCTAAACACCGTTTTGTGCTACCTAAAGAATTAAGAGTGCCTGAAATAAAACAGGTAACTGAATATGAGTTTTCCCGTTCAATCAACGCTTTACAGTATTATCTTCAGAATAAGGAGTTTGCAGTTAGTCAGCAGTTTACTATGGCTGATATTCTAATTTCACAGACGTTACACTGGGCGGAAAGTGCCCATTTTATCGTGCCTGATAATTTAAAAAATTATGCTGAAAGGATGTACCAACGTCCAGCATGCCAACGTGCATTACATAAAGCTTAATGGGAAATATAGGCATAGCGAGGAATAATGCAAGGAATCATACTGGCTATTGCAGCCTATAGTATCTGGGGGATTTTCCCTCTTTTTTTTAGTTACCTGAATGATGTGTCACCAGTAGAGGTGGTTATTCACCGTGGTATCTGGTCATTGGTAGCAACACTACTACTGGGATTGTTTTTACAACGTCTAGGTCAATTATTCAGAGCGTTTGAAGATAAAAAGCTTATTGGTTGGATGGGCCTATCAGCTGTATTAATCGGTATTAATTGGCTGGTTTATATCTGGGCGGTTGCAAATCATCGCGTATTAGAGTCAAGTTTAGGCTATTTCATGACGCCTGTTGTTAGCCTAATGCTTGCCAGACTATTCTTTAAAGAACGGCTACATCCACTGCAAGCATGGGCAGGTATTTTTGCCACTGTCGCTATTATTTGGGAATTTATCAGTCTAGGAACGATACCTTGGATCAGTCTTGTTCTCGCAGTTGCTTTCGCCTTTTATGGTGTTGTCAGAAAGTATTGCCAGATTGATGGTGTTAGTGGGTTGACGATAGAAATGCTTTGGTTGTTACCTTTTGGATTGCTCTGGATAGTATGGCAAGTTTTTGACCAGCATCATTCCCTTGCTTTTGGCAGCAACCAAACAACGACTATTCTGTTAATTAGCTCAGGATTTCTTACTGCTTTGCCTTTAGTGCTCTTCGCTATGGCTGCTCGTCGCGTTGATTTGTCTATCGTTGGCTTTATTATGTATATCAATCCTTCGATACAGTTCTTGATCGCCGTATTTGTACTGAATGAAGCTTACCCACCACAAAGAGTGGTGACGTTTTGTATTATTTGGTTTGCTTTATTATTATTTATGATGGGCTTATGGAAAGTACGTAAAGAACATTAAAACTCAGCTTGTTCTTCGAGAGTGCATTTGATTAATGGAAAAAACGAATTGTTATAATTGTTATATTGGAATAACAATGATGATTTTTAGATATTCATCCACCAGAAACGATATTATAAGGCTATCTTTTTTGCTCTATTTAGGATTTAACAATGCCCAAAGATGATTCTGTACCTTATCTGATTTTACTCACCGATACTGATTTACGGCGACATGTCAGATTATTTGGCGTGTTATTAGGTGAAGTCATTCAAGCTCAATGTGCACCACAGGTTTTTGAGGCCGTTGAGCTGTTACGCAAAGGCTTTATTAGCCTGCGTAAAAAAGATAACACCGAACTTCGCAAACAACTGATGACTGAGATCGCTCAATTAGATGAGAGCTTCTTATCAGATGTTATTCGGGCATTTAACTTGTATTTCAGCCTCGTTAATACAGCAGAAGAAGCGCATCAGCATCATAATCGAATGATTCAATTACGCAATAATGACAAGTTATGGCGGGGATCATTTAATGACACATTAGAGCAGTTTAAAAACGAAGGGGTGACCCCATCTCAACTACAAGAATTGTTAGATAAGCTGAACTATACTCCCGTGTTTACTGCGCATCCAACCGAGTCTAAACGTCGTGCAGTGATGGAGGGGCTACGTCGCATATTCTTACTTGATGAACAGTTAGTTAATATTCCGTTAACGCCTTATGATAAAAAACAGCTAAGGGCAAAGCTAAAAACGCAAATTCAAATTCTATGGGCAACAGATGAAGTGCGGGCAATCAAGCCCTCAGTACGGGATGAAGTAAAAAATGGCTTGTTTTATTTCAACATCAGCTTGTTTGACGCAGTACCAAAAACATACCGAAATATGGAATTGTCTATCAACCGACTATATGAAGATGAATTGGAGCAGGGTCAAACCATTAATGTACCTAATTTTCTGACATTTGGGTCGTGGATTGGCGGCGATAGAGATGGCAATCCATTTGTGACTGCCGACACGACGGAAATGGCAGTAAGATTACAAAAACGTACGGTATTACGTCGTTATCTGGATTCTATTACCAAGCTAAGTCATGTACTGACCCATTCCACACCTTTAAGTAAAATCAGTAGTGAACTGGCTGATAATATCGCGGTTGATGAAAAAACATATATTGCAGCTTTTGGTGTGAAGCCGCAACGGTTTATCACTGAGCCATATCGACGTAAGTTATATATGATGCGTTATCGTTTAGAAGATAATCTACGTGTTAGTCAAAAATATTTTACGCCCGAAAATAGCCCCGAACCCTATGGTGTATTTTATAAGTCAGAAGATGATCTTATGGTTGACTTGCAATTGATTCAGAACTCTTTGTTGGCAAATGGCGATGCTGATATTGCTAATAGTGAATTACTCGATCTTATTCGTTTGGTTGGCACGTTTGGTTTCTATTTATTTGAACTTGATTTACGTCAGGAATCTACCCGTCATACCGAGACAATGGCTGAATTGTTACAACAGCTCGAGATCTCAACTAATTACACACAACAGAATGAATCTGAACGATTTGCATTACTGAGTCAATTATTGACTGAGCCAAGCTTACCAGCGATAACAGATAGACTTGATCTAACAGAAAATGCCGCTGAAACATTGGCGGTATTTATGCTTATGCACCGTTTACGTAGTGAAATTAGTGACAAGGTGTTTGGTAGTTATGTTATTTCAATGACCCATCATGCCAGCCATATCTTGGAAGTATTATTACTTGCTCGTTTTGCAGGCTTATGTGGTTATGATGAGCATAATCAATGGTTCTGCCATATAAAGGTGGCCCCTTTATTCGAAACCATTGGTGACTTGTCTCGCATTGAGGAAGTTATGACCACGTTGTTGGAAAGTAGCATCTATCGAGGTTTGTTAAGTGCTTCGGGTAATTTGCAAGAAGTGATGCTCGGTTATTCTGACTCTTGTAAAGATGGTGGGATATTAGCGTCTGGTTGGAGTTTGTATAAGGCGCAGCGTATTGTGTCGAATTTAACGACAGAGCGAAATATTCAATGTCGGATGTTCCATGGTCGAGGCGGTACGGTGGGACGAGGTGGTGGCCCAACTCATGAAGCTATTTTATCTCAGCCTTCAGGTACGGTTCATGGTCAAATTAAATTTACGGAACAAGGCGAAGTCTTGTCACATAAATACGGCAATATCGAAACTGCGGCCTATGAATTAGGGATGGGGGTGTCTGGTCTAATGAAAGCCAGTCGTGCCTTTATAAGCGAAGCGCAAAGAGTAAAAGAAGAAAATGCCGTTGATTGCCATATGATTATGGAACACTTGGTTGAGGAGGGTGAAAAAACATATCGACAACTAACGGAACAATCAGCGGGCTTTCTTGATTACTTTTATGAAGCTTGTCCTGTATCTGAAATTGGTATGATGAATATTGGCTCACGGCCATCGCATCGTAAAAAAGGCGATCGTTCTAAAAACTCGGTCAGAGCGATTGGTTGGGTGTTTGCTTGGGCACAATCTAGGCAGACGATGCCAGGGTGGTATGGTATTGGTACCGCCTTAGAATCATGGTGTGCAGACCGACCTGATCGTTTAGCCGACCTACAACAAATGTATCAACGCTGGCCATTTTTCCGAGCACTATTGAGCAATACTGAAATGGCGCTATCTAAAGCAGATATGGGAATAGCTAGAGAATACGCTGCATTATGCTTGGACTCAGAGTCTGCACAGCAAGTATTTAGTACAATTTCAGCCGAATACCAACGAACATTGGCGTGGATTTTGACCGTGATTAATAGCACCAGTTTGATTGAAGATAATCCCGCTTTGGCATTATCACTAAGTCGGCGTAGACCTTATTTAGACCCACTTAACCATATACAAATTGTATTATTAAAGCGATATCGTGATGGTGAGCTTACTGATAATGAACGAGACCGATGGCGTGATCCTTTATTACGGACCATTAGTGCACTTTCTACTGGCTTACGTAATACGGGTTAGACTATGACTTTGATATACACATTGATAATTAGGGCTATAGCGTCAACAAGTCTGTTATAAGGAATTAGAATGCCTGAAGATCTACATCTAAAAATTCGCAACCTAGAACAAAGTGATTATCCACAATTAAAAGAATTAATGGATAGTGTTTACGATGATATTGGCGGTGCATGGCCTGAACACACCATTGTGAAATTAATGGCTGATTTACCTGAAGGTCAAATTTGCCTAATTGATCATGACAAAATAGTGGGGGTAGCACTGTCGGTTCAAGTGGATTATCAGCGTTTTAGTAATCCTCATACCTATGATGATCTTATTAGCAAAGCAGAAACCATCATCAATAATAAAAAGGGGGATGCATTGTATGGTTTAGATGTACTTATTCATCCTGATTATCGAGGTTTTAGGTTGGGTCGACGTCTTTACGAAGCGCGTAAAGACTTGTGTCGACAGCATAATCTTCGTGCTATTTTAGCGGGTGGCCGAATACCAAACTATCATAAACACGCTGATGAAATGTCACCGAGTGACTATTTTGAAGCGGTTAAAAATAAGCGTATTTACGATCCAATTTTAACCTTTCAATTATCAAATGACTTTCAAGTGACGCGGGTACTAAAAAAATATTTACCTGAAGATGAAAAATCACAAGGGTATGCGACCTTACTTGAATGGCGCAATATTTTTTATGAGCCTGAAAGTTCAGTCATTGAAACACGTAAACGTGATGTTCGAGTCGGTGCCATTCAATGGCAAATGCGTGAAGTGGATTCCGTAGAAGAGCTATTACAACAAGTCGAATATTTCATAGATGCGTTATCAGATTATCAAAGTGATTTTGCTGTATTTCCTGAGTTTTTTAATGCGCCTTTGATAGGATTAAGTCCTAATCAACGAAATCAGCGAGAGGCTATTCGTTTTCTCGCCAGCTTTACTGAACGCTTTAAACTAGAAATTTCAAAAATGGCCGTTAGTTATAATATTAATGTTATAACCGGTTCGATGCCTATTTTTGAAGATGAAATATTGTACAACGTCAGCTATCTCTGTCGTCGAGACGGCACGGTTGAGATGCAAAAGAAAATCCATATTACGCCTCATGAACGTCGTGATTGGATCATCGAAGGTGGAAATGATTTACGTGTATTTGATACCGATGCCGGTCGAATCGGTATATTGATCTGTTATGACGTTGAATTCCCTGAGTTAGCCAGAATTTTGGCCTTACAAGACATGGATATTATCTTTGTACCATATTGGACGGATACCAAAAACGGTTACTTACGAGTGCGTAATTGTGCTCAAGCACGTGCCATTGAAAATGAGTGTTATGTCGTGATTTGTGGTAGCTGTGGCAACTTACCTCAAGTTGAGAATCTTGATGTTCAGTATTCTCAAGCAGCAGTATTTTCACCTTCCGATTTTTCATATCCTCATGATGCGGTCATGGCTGAAACGACACCCAATACAGAAATGATTATGTTTTCGGATCTTGATCTTGATAAATTGACGTTCACACGCAGTGAGGGCTCAGTTAACAATCTTAAAGACCGTCGTACAGATTTGTATGACTTGATTTGGAAGAAGTAGGGGGAAGTATCTGATATTAAAGTGGATTAAATATCTATATTAAGAGCTGTTTTTATTTTTATTGAGAGTGAAGAACTCAAGATATTTTTATATACTACCTTTTATTTTTTATTTAACCGTGTAAAGTGTCCTATAACTTAGATTTACATGAAAAAGGATTTTCAGCGATGATGAAGCCAGATTTTCACTCCAATTCAATAGCCCGCCCTTTCAGTAATACTATATGCGTCGTAGACGATGTGTGCGCCAACTCGCGCAAGAAATAGCTTGTCCAGAGCATTAGAATCGTAAATTAAATCTTTCTATAAACACTTTAAATATCCTGAGGAGAGGTAATAAATTATGTATGAATTGCTTTATACAAGCGTGTCACCCGAAGGCCTTAGCGAATCAGAATTGAAGGATCTTCTAGAATGTTCCCGGATAAAAAATCATCATCTCAATGTGACGGGAATGCTTGTATATTGTGGACGTGAATTTATGCAGCTTCTAGAAGGAGAAGAGGATGTAGTGCAAACATTATTTCAAACTATTTCCGAAGACTGGAGGCATCGGAGTGTTGAAGTATTTTACGAAGGTACTATCGAAAATAGAGCTTTTACTGACTGGTCGATGGCCTTTAAGGTCATGAATGGAAGTGAATTTGGTAAGCTTGTAATGGGTTACGAAGAATTCTCTCGGGGGGGATCGCCTCTCAACATATTAAAAGATAGTCCAAATCGAGGCAAAAAAGCATTTTTAGCATTACGCGAAACGCTTTAGAAACACTGGCTGGTCAATGACTGATGCTTCTCTGTAAGAAATTTTTGTATCAAATAGACTAACTTCTCACGATAAAACTGAGCGTCTCAGCAAAAAACTCGTCTTATTTTATATAACTACCTTGACCCTCGTTAAGCTGGCCTTGCGATATTCAGTTAATCGCTGGTTTATACTGAGCTAAATATAGATCCAAACTTTAGCATAAAGAGGAGGTCTAAAATGTCATGAATAAATTAAGAAAGCGCTTAGCTGAAATAGATAATCAGAGCTATAAAGCATATAAACAGCTTGTCGGCGATTATCAGTTTGCTGATTTTTTATTGAAAATTGATCATGTGCAAGGTGATCCCTTTGCTGATCCATCACGTTGCCGCATATTTATCAAGGCTACAAAAACCACTATCCCCAGTTCATTATTTAATACACGTAGTCGCACGATTGCCTTAGAGGACTTTCTGGGACGGCAATTTACTCAAATCATTAAGCAGGAAGTGCAAGGAGGGCGAGGTGATGGCATGAGTGGTGATATGACTATCGCCGATTATGGGCAAGCGGTCTTAGAGCGCAATGCCGTACTTGTTCGAGATGGTGATATTGAGCTTCGTATTCGGATAGGTTTACCTGCGATAAAAAGAAAAGTGAATGCTCAACAGGCAATAATAATGCTGTTTGAGGAATTACCATCCGTGGTGGCGAAGGGATTAAAATATTTGAAAACTAATCTCATGATCGTGCAGCAACATGTTAATTCAGTTGAAGATCAACAAGCATTACGCGAGCAATTAGAACAACATCATTTAGTGGCTTTTATTGCTGATGGAGCGCGTCTTCCACGCTGTAGTGGTATAGATGAAGAACCATTGAAGGACGCTATTTTATTCCAATCACCCGAGTCTTTAGCGGTAGAACTGACCCAGCCTCATGCGGGTAGTATTCGTGGTTTAGGCATTCCTAAAGGAGTGACGTTAATTGTGGGAGGTGGGTTTCACGGTAAATCCACTTTATTACATGCCATCGAGCGTGGTGTTTACGACCACATTCCTGGTGATGGCAGAGAAAAAGTGGTTAGTCTTGCTAGTGCGGTTAAAATTCGTGCAGAAGATCGACGTGCGATTACAAACGTTGATATCAGTCCCTTTATCGGCACATTACCGCAGGCAAAAAATACGCATCATTTTTCTACTCAAGATGCGAGTGGAAGTACCTCACAGGCAGCTAACATTATGGAAGCTTTAGCGGTAGGCACTCAGCTATTACTTATTGATGAAGATACCTCTGCAACTAACTTTATGATCAGAGATGAACGCATGCAGGCACTGGTTGCTAAAGATAAAGAACCTATTACTCCCTTGGTGCATCGTATCCGTGATTTATATCAAAATAATGCGGTGTCGGTTACTTTAGTTATGGGGGGATCAGGAGATTTTTTTGGGCTAGCCGACACCGTCATCATGTTGGACAATTATATTGCTAAAGACGTGACGCTTGAAGCTCAAAAATTAGCTCATAATGTTCCGCCTAAAGGTAATTTTCCAAAGATAAAAGCCTCACATCTACGTGTACCTGATATGGCGTGTTTAAGTCCAGAATATGATAATAATAGAGAAAAGATTCAAGCAATAGGAACACGAATTTTACGATATGGTCAGTATGAGATTGATGTTTCTCAACTAGCACAATTAATTGATACTGGCCAGCTTACTACAATTGGTTATCTAATGAGCCATTATTATCAGAATAATAGGCAGCATGATTTGGAGGACTTAGATATTGTTGTGGGTTTAAAAGAGTCCTATACGGATGTAGAACAACTAGGTCTAGATTGTCTAACACCTTATATTGTCGGAACACTTGCTATGCCACGGCTTCATGAATTAGTCGCCACAGCCAACAGAATGCGACATTTGCTGCTAAGGGGAGGCGCTAAATAGGTTGCACCTAATTTTGACATGTCATGTAAACAATTAAAAAAATTATTTAAGAAATTGAATTAAAACATAATAAATATTTTAAATATAGCTATTCAATTACGATTAACAACACTTATTCTTTGCGTGTAAACTTAATAATATGACGACGATCGCGTTTATTGGGGCGACCTTTGTCATGTCTAAAACCTAATGGTTGATCTTTAAGTTCTTGCTTCAGCTTCTCGCGTTTAGCTAAACTTTCATCACTTTCAAGGTAAAGCAGTTGAGCTTCAGGAGCAGGGCGTCGTTGATTGGCAACGGCTAATACGGTGACCACATGCTCATAAGGCGGCTTTGAAATGGTAAGTACATCATCTTGTTTAACGGTACGACTAGGCTTAGCACGGTGATTATTAAGATGTACTTTGCCACCATTAATGGCTTCGACGGCAAGGCCACGCGTTTTATAAAACCGCGCAGCCCATAACCATTTGTCTAGTCTTAGGCTGTTATCTTCAGCTTCAGGCTGTTTAGCCATTGAGTTTTCCTAAATTTCAGATGCAGCATGTTTTTTTGATTACTTGCTCGTGTCGTATTTAATAGGGTGATGACAGTTAACCTGCCGATCACCCTGTTGAAGTTGGTTATGGTCTATAAGTGCTATCTAAGCTTTACCTTGTAACTGAGGCAATATCGATTCATTTTCTAAGGTAGACGTATCTTGCGTAATTTCTTCACCTTTCGCAATGGTTCTTAATAATCGACGCATGATTTTACCAGAGCGCGTTTTAGGTAAATTATCGGAATAACGAATTTCATCGGGTTTCGCAATTGCCCCTATTTGTTCACCTACCCAAGCGCGTAGTTTTTGAGTCAGTTCTTCATCTACACCGCCTGCAGGTCGCTCAGCATTTAATACGACGAACGCAACGACAGCTTCACCTTTGATATCATGTGGTTTCCCCACTACAGCGGCTTCAGCGACGCTGGGGTGAGCAACCAGTGCAGATTCGATTTCCATGGTACCTAAGCGATGACCAGAGACGTTTAATACATCATCGATCCGGCCCATTATCCAAAAGTAACCGTCGTCATCACGACGAGCACTATCACCGGCTAAGTAATATTTGCCATCAAAGTACGGCCAGTATGAATCTTTATAACGTTGATCATCACCCCAAACAGTTTGTACCATTGATGGCCAAGGTTGACGAATAACTAAGTAACCACCTTGATTAGCTTTAGTAATTTCTTCGCCATCTTGATTCACTAATGCGGCATCAATGCCAGGTAAAGCACGCGTGCATGAACCGGGTTTAGTGACGGTGACTCCTGGCACGGGTGCAATCATGTGGGCGCCCGTTTCCGTTTGCCACCATGTATCAACAATAGGACATTTTTCTTTGCCGATTACGGTGTGATACCACATCCACGCTTCAGGGTTGATGGGTTCCCCTACTGTACCTAGTAAGCGTAGTTTAGATAAATCATAACGTTCTGGAATGGCATTACCTGCTTTCATTAAGGCACGAATCGCCGTAGGGGCAGTATAAAAAATACTGACTTGGTGACGCTGACACATATCCCAAAAACGTCCAGCATCCGGATAAGTAGGCACACCTTCAAAAATAACCATTGTCGCACCTGTAGCTAATGGGCCGTAGGCTACATAACTATGCCCTGTGATCCAACCAACATCAGCTGTACACCAGAAGACATCTGATGCTTGAATATCAAATACCCAACGCATAGTGGTGATAGCATTTAATAAATAACCACCTGTCGAATGCTGAATACCTTTTGGTTTACCCGTAGAGCCTGAAGTGTATAAGATAAATAATGGGTGTGTCCCTTCAACCCAAGTTGGTTCACAGTTAGCACTTTGGCCTTGCTCAGCGTCCGACCACCAAATATCGCGGTTAGATTTCATGGTGATATCGTGACCAGTGCGTTTGAACACAATCACTGTTTCAACACTTACACAACCATTTTCTAATGCGGCATCGGTTGTTGATTTGAGCTGAATTATCTTGCCACCACGATGGCCACCATCTGCTGTAATTACTAGTTTTGCTGCTGTATCTTCAATACGATCTTGCAATGATGAAGCAGAAAAACCACCAAATACAACAGAGTGAATGGCACCAATTCGAGCACAGGCTTGCATGGCAATAACCGCTTCCGCAATCATTGGCATGTATATAACAACGCGATCACCTTGTGTTATACCTTGTGCTTTTAAGGCGTTAGCGAAGGTACATACGCGAGCATGTAGTTCACGATAGCTAATATGTTGTACATCGCCCGCATCAGCTTCAAAAATAATCGCCGTTTTGTCGGCATTTTTTGCAAGTTGTCGATCAAGACAGTTATAAGAGGCGTTCAATTTACCATCAGGAAACCAGCGGTAGAAGGGTGCATTTGATGAATCTAATGTTGTTTTAAAAGGTGTCTGCCAGTCAAGTTCTGTTTGTGCCTGTTCAGCCCAGAAAGCAGCATTATCGACTTCTGCACTTTTATATAATGCATTTAACTTGTCAGTCGTCATTGTCGTAGCTTTTATAAAGTCTGCACTAGGTGAAAACTGGCGTTCTTCATGTAATGTTGATTCGATATTGTCTTCAGACATATTTTTTTCCTTAGTATCGTATAAGAAAAAGCTACTTTTATAGCTATATTCCCCCACTACAATAAGTCTGGGAATAGGATTTCCATCGGAATGTTCAAGCTAGAGTATAGCCCTGTATTTAGCAGAAATAAAACACAAAAATGCCCCCATAAGTGTCCTTATGGAGGCATAGTGTTTAATGGTTTTGTTTAAAAGAAACCAAGTGGACTTGTGCTGTAGCTAACTAAAAGGTTTTTAGTTTGTTGGTAATGATCAAGCATCATTTTGTGTGTTTCACGACCAATACCTGATTTTTTATAGCCACCAAAAGCAGCATGAGCAGGATAAAGGTGATAGCAGTTTGTCCAAACACGGCCGGCTTGAATACCACGACCCATGCGGTAGGCACGGTTCATATCGCGAGTCCATAGACCTGCACCTAAACCAAATTCAGTGTCATTAGCGATAGCTAAAGCTTCTGCTTCATCTTTAAAGGTTGCTACTGATACGACTGGACCAAAAATTTCTTCTTGGAAAATACGCATATTATTCGTGCCTTTGAAAATGGTCGGCTCGATGTAATAGCCTTTATCAAATTCAGAGCCGATTTGAGCAATTTTACCGCCGATCAGTAACTCAGCACCTTCTTGTTTACCAATATCCATATAACTAAGGATTTTTTCGTACTGTTCTTGTGATGCTTGAGCACCTACTTGTGTATTGGTATCAAGCGGATTGCCACGAATGATTTTTTGAGCACGCTCAATAACGATAGCAATGAATTCATCATAGATACTTTCTTGAATCAATGCACGAGAAGGACAGGTGCACACTTCACCTTGGTTGAAGAAAGCAAGCACAGCACCTTCGGCACATTTGCTGATGTAATCATCTTCTTGTTGCATGATGTCTTCAAAGAAGATGTTAGGTGATTTACCACCTAATTCAACTGTTGATGGGATGATATTTTCAGCTGCGCATTTCAAAATGTGTGCGCCAACAGGCGTTGACCCTGTAAAGGCGATTTTTTGAATTCGTGTACTGGTAGCTAGTGCTTGACCTGCTTCTTTACCAAAGCCGTTAACCACATTTAATACGCCAGGTGGTAATAAATCACCAATCAGTTCCAAAAGTTTTAGGATCGAATACGGTGTTTGTTCTGCTGGTTTCAAAACGATGCAGTTACCTGTTACTAAGGCAGGCGCTATTTTCCATACCGCCATTAATAAAGGAAAGTTCCAAGGGATTATTTGGCCAACAACGCCTAATGGTTCATGAAATTGATAAGAAACGGTTGTATCATCTATCTCACCCATTGTGCCTTCTTGAGCTCGAATGCAACCGGCATAATAACGAAAATGATCAATAGCTAATGGCACATCGGCATTTAATGTTTCACGGATTGCTTTACCGTTATCCCAAGTTTCAGCTACTGCTAGCATTTCTAGGTTTTGTTCCATTCGATCCGCTATTTTTAATAATATATTTGAACGAGCGGTGATAGATGTTCTAGCCCACGCATCTTTAGCGGCATGAGCTGCGTCCAACGCTAGGTTGATATCTTCTTCGGTCGAGCGAGGAATTTCACAAAATCCGTCGCCAGTGACAGGACTTACATTTGTAAAATATTGGCCTTTGATAGGCGCTTCCCAGCCGCCATTAATATAGTTGCCATAGCGTGGTTTGTATGAGGCTACCGCGCCTTCTGTGTTTGGATTTGCATAGATCATTTTTTACTCTCTCTGGTTAAATATTGCTTAATAGTTCTTTTTTATTGTTATTATTAGACTCAGCATAAATCTATAGAGTTCAATTTGCCTTGACTGAGAATCTCTATTACTTGACTTACAATCCACATCGGTCACAGAATGCAGAATATGAATAAATTAGTCACTAAGCACGATACATCAGTTTCGCACTCTTTAGTAAAAAAAAGTGGCGATCAACGCCAGTCCTTGGTCGAAAACAAAATAAGCTTTGCTGGCCCTGAATCTGAGCTCAGTATTTACGATACTTATCGTGCAGCATCACGTGTTGGATTGCGTTCGGAACAACTTATGTACTGTGGCATGGTTAAGGGCAAAAAAATTATGTATGGCACAGATAAGAATCATGGTGAGGTATTTTTACCGCATGAATCTTTTGTCATGCCACCCGGTGAATTTGTTGAGATTGACTTTCCCGAAGCGAATGAACAACAGCCAACGACTTGCCTCACTATTGAATTTTCGAAAGAGCGAATTGAAACGATCTCTGAACGAATGCGCGATCTCACTACATTAGAATCGCTAGAACATGACTGGGAATATCGGCCTCATATTATCCATGCTCATCACACGACAGATACCCAACAATTATTAGAAAAATTGGTATCATTATTTACTCAAAATCATCCCGATAAAGAAATGATGGTCGATTTGGGGGTGTCTGAACTTGTTATTAGGCTACTAAGACAACAGGGCAGGGAAATATTACTAAGTTACAGCCAACAAGCTCCTGACACTAGCGGTATCGTGGCTGCCATCCACTTTCTAGAGAAAAACCTCGTAATACCACTTAATGTTGATCAATTAAGTCGTCATGCTTGTATGAGCAGAAGTAAACTTTATATTGAGTTCAAAAAACAATTGGGCTGTTCGCCAGGTGAATTTCAGCAGCAATTACGAATAAAAGCCTCAGCAGAAGCAATTGGCGCTGGAAAATCAGTAACCGAAGCTTGTTACGATGTAGGTTTTAATGATTTAAGCCATTTTAGTCGACGATTCACCCAGTTTTATGGCTGTTCGCCTACGGCCTATCGTTTGAAACATTATGGTTAAAAACGACTAAGCCCGTCGTTACAGTATGTACTTTAGTACGAAGTCACTCAGATTTTAATAGCATATTTAAGTATGGCAGCTGTTGCGCTAGTTTTACTGAGTAATACGTTTATCTCTCCATGTAAGCTGTTTTTACTGGTTATTCCTAGCGTGAAAGTGCAGTGTTTCAGCAGACCATTCATTTAAATAGTTAATCCAATTTTATTCTTACAGTTGTGGGACTTAACGTATATATTATGAGAAAAAAGGCTTATCGATCACCATCAGTAGCGCCTGTTTAAGCTAGACCATAAATTCTATTTGATCGACATTGCTTCGATAGACTGCTGTTAGAATTATCCTATATTAAGATAAACTTGTCTGACATCTGAGTAAGCTATTGGTCTAAATAGTTTGTCACAACATTTAATGGCATCGCCTTAAAACTTCATAACGGAGAAAACAATGACTGAAGAAATCAGCCTTTTGGTTGAGCGCCTTAATGATGCAAGCGATGATGCGCAAATGGCTGTTTTTGAAGAAGCTTTAATTGAACTGGAAAGTAGTGAGCTGGCTTTTTTATTAGAGTCATTGCCGTTACCTGAACGTCTTGAGCGCTGGCAACAAGTGCCTGATGATGATCGGGTTGATGTACTTGTTGCGATGCGCTCTGAGCCACGACAGACCATCTTTGCCATCTTTGATGATGAGCAGTTACAAGTATTATTAAGTAATTTACATGCGGAAGATCTCATTGAGCTGGCTGAAACATTGCCAGATTCAGTGGTGGATATAGCGTTGCAAAGTATGGATGCCATGCAACGTCAGCATTATCAACGATCGGCACAGTATGATGACTATCAAATAGGTCGTTATGTCGATCATGAACTGATTATTTTGCCAAAAACGGCGCGTGTTCGTGATGCTATGCGTTTAATTAAAAAGTCATTGCCGGAGTATACCGATAGTCTTTATCTTATTCAGCGTAATGGCGATTATGCTGGAACAGTGGCTATTCAGAAATTGTATTCAGCATTAGCAGAGCAGTCTTTAATGGAGTTAAGTACTGAAGATCCAATAACGATTGCTGCTGATATTTATCTTACGGATGCCTCTGAGAAAGTTGAACATTCAGGGCTCGCAGCTTTACCTGTGATTGATGAGAATAATAAATTATCAGGCCGAATTACTTTACGCCAAGCGATAGAAATTACTCGCGAAGATTACGAAAGCCAGTTAATGGCAACGGCTGGTTTGAATGAAGATGAAGATTTATTTGCGCCAGTATTTCGTAGTTCAAGACGTCGTGCTACTTGGTTAGGCATTAATCTTTTAACTGCGTTTTTAGCCTCTTGGGCGATTGGGTTATTTGAGGCGACATTACAAGAAGTCGTCGCTTTGGCGGTGTTAATGCCTATTGTTGCATCGATGGGTGGGATCGCAGGTAGCCAAACACTAACCTTGATTATCAGGGGGATAGCCCTGGGGCAAATTTCCAAGGGTAATATGTCTCCTTTATTGATTAAAGAAGTCAGTGTAGGTGCTTTGAATGGTGTTTTGTGGGCAATAGTGATCGGTGCCATTACTTCTTTTTGGTTTGATAGTATCAACATTGGTTTAGTGATTGCCGCTGCCATTGTGCTCAATATTGTTGTGGCGGCATTTTCAGGTGTATTAGTGCCGATCATATTGGATAAATTGGATATAGATCCCGCCTTATCTGGTTCGGTTATTTTAACGACAGTGACTGATGTAGTGGGTTTTGTCGCATTTTTAGGTTTGGGAACACTCTTCTTATTGTGATAACAAACACATCATCACACGAACTATATTAATCAACACATTAAGCAGAAATCATTTGATTGGTATGAAAAATTTCTAGTTACGTCGTGAATGTTTAAATTAGACACTAATCACGTAATGTAATGGGTGCAGCAAGTAAGGGTTCAAAATATAGGGTGCTTACTATAGAACGCGGTATCATGTTATTAAACGAGTGTTGCTGAGTAGCTTATTATCGAACATGTATTAGAATTATAGAACAGTAAAATATTAGCTTTCAGTTATATTTTAGTTGCTAAACTAACTTTATTTCGAGTGGCTGCTCGACAGTCAAACAAGGATATTTTTTGTTTAAATCGCTTTTTATCTCATTCCAATTATTTATCGTGACACTCTTGCTGATACTTGCAACAGTAGCGCAGGCTAGCGATGCGAAAATTGATGTGCAACTGTTAGGTGCGCCAGAAGACAAAACTGAAACATTATTAAGCGGCTTAAGTATCGTAAGACAGCAAAACAGTAAACGATTATCACCACGCCATATACAAAAACTTCACGAAGAAACCGATACTGAGCTCAAGAAAATGTTGGAAGTGTACGGCTATTACAATGTGCAAGTTGTCAGCACACTACAATCGTTGGACGATGATAAATGGCTGGCAGAGTATCAAATAGAATTAGGCCAACAGGTCAAGTTAGATAAGGTTGAGGTCATGTTGAATGGCGAGGCTTCTGAGGATATTGAGTTCAAAAAATTTATCACTCACTTTCCTTTGAAATCAGCGGATGTTTTTAATCATGAAACCTACGAGGCAGCCAAAAAATCCTTACTTCGAATAGGGGCCGAGAGAGGCTTTTTTGATGGCGAGTTAACAACGCATAAAGTTGAAGTTAACCGTAACGACAATACGGCAAGTATCTATTTAAATTACAGTTCTGGTAGTCGGTACTATTTTTCTGAAATTCAATTTCCACCCACAGTACTCACGAATGAATTATTATTTCGGTTAACACCTATCAAGGCTGGCGAACCCTATTTAGCTTCAAAAGTATTGAAGTTTCGTAATAATTTAACCAATAGTGGTTATTTTGATGCGGTGGCTGTTAGGACCTTAATTGATGAGCGTCATGATGGTAAAGTAGCCTTAGATATTTCCTTTGAACCCGACGCCAGGCAAAGATATACAGCAGGCATAGGTTTTGGCACAGATAGTGGCCCTCGAATAGGTTTGGGCTGGGAAAATAGGTATATCAATAAACGAGGTCATCGCTTATCTGCAGATGCTAAATTTTCTCAAGTGTCCAATAGCGTTTCGATGGATTACCGAATGCCTTTCTGGAGTGAAACCATTTCAGATATAGGGTTTAATACCGAATATAAGCAGCAAGATACTGATACCAGTGAAAGTACTTCATTCGCAATCGGTAGCTATTATAAAACGAAGCGCTGGGGCTGGAATGAGACGGGGGCGCTTAAATTATTAAATGAAAGCTACGATGTATCAGAGGATTCAAATACGTCATTGTTATTAATTCCCAGTGTCTCTTGGGCCAGAATTTGGGCTGATGACACGATTTATACTAAGCAGGGTGGTAGATTGTCCTTATCTTTATCTGGCGCTAGCGAATCCCTATTGTCCGATACAACATTTGGACAAGCAGTACTTAGAGGGAAGTATATTCACTCATTTACCGAAAATGGTCGGTTTATTACGCGTGGTACGCTCGGTGTTACAGAAGTGACTGATTTTTCTAAGCTGCCGAGTTCTTTACGTTTCTTTGCCGGTGGTGATAGTAGTATTCGTGGCTTTGATTTTGAATCATTAGGTCCATTGGGCGATGATGGTCAAGTAGAAGGGGGGCGATACTTAGCGGTCGGCAGTGTTGAATATGAGCAGATGGTTGTCGGTAATTGGGGGGCTGCTGTATTTAGCGATTTTGGTAACGCAATGAATAGTTGGGATGATCCATTGGAATACAGTGTTGGTGTTGGCGTTCGTTGGCGTTCGCCGATAGGATTGATTCGAATTGATATCGCTGCTGGCTTATCAGCAGACGATAACCCTATTGGTTTTCATGTTGTCATCGGACCTGACTTATGATTCGCCGTCGTATATTAATCATAGTTTTGAGTCTCTTTATTTTGCTAGTCAGCTTTATTGCTTGGTTAGGGGTGACGGAGTCGGGCTTATCTTTCGCTATAGCACAAGCAGAGCGTTTTGTGCCTGAATTGACGATTAAAAAGACTTCAGGCCGGTTTTATGATGGTGCTGAATTTGAACAAATACATTATCAAATTGATGAGGGTAGCAGTGTATCGGTCAGTAATGTGCTTATCAGCTGGCAAGCGATGCATCTATTATCTGGGCGGCTAGTGATTGATAAATTGCTCGTTGGTGACGTCGTTCTTACACAGGGTGCAAAACAAGCGGATGAGCCTGTTGCCCCCATTAAATTGCCTAATATCAAGATCCCATTAGCTATTTCTCTAAAAAATTTTAGCATTGATAGCGTGATTTCAATTGACCATATTCAAAACAAAACGCCGTTAATTAGTGGCTTTAAAACACAAATGACGCTTTGGGGCGAAAAACTCAAAATTAAGTCTTTATTAATACAATACGCGGATAACGTAAACTTCGAGCTCAGCGGTGCCATCACGCTCAGTGGACAATATAAAACAGATTTAATGTTTGAATGGACCATCATTGCTCCAAAACTAGAAACGATCAGTGCTGAAGGACATGTCACTGGTGACCTCGCCGAATTAAAGTTGGAGCAACAATTACTCACACCTGTGCAATCAACCCAGAAAATCATTGTTACAGAACTTTTAGACAAGCTTACCTGGTCTGCTGAGATTGATGTACCACAGCTTGAGCTAGCTGATTTCATTAATGGTCAAACAGGTCTCGTTCACAGACTTCTACTCACAGCAAACGGTGACTTAACACGAGCTGAACTATTGCTTGATAGTCAGTATAAACAAACTGGTTTCCCTGAATTAAGCCTGCATAGCCAAACGTCAACGACTGATTTTGATAACTGGCTTACAGATACACATTTCAGCACGACAGAGGGTGCAAAGCTATCCATTAAAGGTCAAATAAATCAGGTTTCAACAGCGCCTACTTTGGCATTGACAGGACAATGGCAGCAATTAACTTGGCCATTGATAGAGCCTAAAAAGACACTATCAAGTGCTAAAGGTGACTTTACCGTTAGCGGTGATCTTGAGCATTATGTCGTTTCAATTAGCGGTGAACTTGAAGCTGAGCAACAACAGCTTTTATGGCAGGCCAATGCAGAGGGCACGGAAAATCAACTTGATTTGAAAGAATTGCAAATTGATGGTCTGGGCGGCAAAACAACCCTTGCTGGTTGGTTCAATTGGCAGTCTGGATCTCGCTTTGAATTAGCGGCTAACTGGCAAGATATTACTGTACCAGAAGCCTTAAGCCCATTATCGGTTAGCAGTGAAGCTGGTGATATAGCCTTAGCAGGAACAACAGAAATATTTACTCTCACTTCTGCCGTAGCATTGTCTGTAGATGCTAAACCAGCGAGTATTACAATTAATGGTTCAGGATCAGAAAAGGGTTTTAAGCAATTACTTGTAAAAACAAAAACCAATGCAGGAACCGTTGGGTTTGAGGGTGAATTATTTTGGCTTGATAATTTTAAACTGAACGGAAAGGTTAAGCTGGATAATATCAATCCAGATCAATTTTCCTCAGAATGGACGGGCAGCCTTTCAGGTGGCTGGACAATGTCAGTGGATAACTTACAGGACCAAATGGCTGATATTCACGTAAAGGCTTTAGAGGTTAAAGGTAGCTTAAGAAAACGACCATTACATTTAAAAGGCGACCTTTCTTATATCAACAGCCAGTTAATTATTCCAAACCTACAGTTACTTTCTGGAAAATCAGCAATATCGGTTAATGGTTACTTAAAAGAAAGTTTAGCGTTAAATTGGCAGATAGACTCACCTGATTTGGCAGATTTTTACCCAGATCTTGGTGGTCAACTTAATGTTGAAGCAACCGTTACTGGCAAGCTTGATACCCCGATTATTAAGGCAAGTTTGTCAGGGGAAAAAATTGCCTATGCTGATGTAGTAACAATAACAAAAGCAAATAGTGACCTTAGTTTAGATATGAATGGCCAACTACGCGGTAAAGTAACACTAACCGATATAAAAGCGGATACGCTACCGGCACTAAATGCAGAACTGAATATTGCCGGCAATCAGGGTAATCATCAGTTTTCATTTGATGTAACAGGCCAACAAGTCAACGTATCGGCTGATGTATCTGGCGGCATGATAGATAAAAACTGGCAGGGACAACTGACTAAACTGAAACTTGAGCAAACTCAAACTGGGCAATGGCACTTAAGCAAACAAGGTCGCATCAACCTTGGCAGTGGCCAAGGCCTGATTGAAGAGCAGTGCCTGCAATCAGACAGGGGGGATATCTGTCTAAAAGCTAGCTATACACCAGAAGGAAATTGGCAAGGTGAAGGACGCTTTAATAAAGTTTCAATGAGTTTATTACACGCTTTTTCAGCTGCACTGGAACCGATAGATGGTGAAATACAAGGTCAGTTTGAACTATCGGGCAATAATCAATACCCAACTAAGGGACAAGGAGAGCTGAACTTAGTTAATGCCAGTGTTGTTGTGGATGCAATTGGTCAACAAGAAAAAAGAAAAATAGCATTAAAAACCGTTAAATTTGATTACCTGCTGACCGATGAGAATACAGTTGCCAATGTGCTGATCGCTCCCGACTTAAAGGGTGTTTCGCCATTAGTAGGAAAAATTGAACTGCCTATTCTAGAAATGGTAATGAATGAACCCCATAACGCCTCTCTCAATGGTACTTTCAAAACCAACGTTGAAGACTTGTCGATCTTTGATGATATGAACCCTGAATACGATAATTTAAAAGGACTATTGAATGTTGATATGTCGTTGATGGGTACCGTTAAGAATCCCGCCCTTGTTGGTCAAATAACATTGGATAAGTCATCAGTCGAATTACCCAGTTTAGGGTTAATACTGACTGAAATGAAAGCTAATGCTCAAGGTAGCCTTGAAAAAGGAATTGAATTTTCTTATCAGGCTAAATCCGGCAAGGGTAATTTGATAGGAGCCGGTCAATTTCAAGCGAAGGATGATGGTTGGCAAATGGATGCCAACCTTAAAGCAAGTAATGCTGAATTAGTGAACTTACCAGAAGCCTATATTATTGCTTCAACTGACTTAAATTTTTCTATGAATGCTAAGTCATCGCAGATAAAGGGGTCTGTAACCGTCCCTGAAGCTGAACTGGCGCCATTACAGTTCAATATGCCTGTCTCACCCAGCAAAGACGTGATTGTGTTGAGTAACACCCCGCCTGAGGCTGATAAAAAGCCTTTCCCAACACTGTTGGATGTCAATGTTGTTTTGGGTGATAAAGTAAAAATTGCTGCAGTTGGTTTTAATAGCCGTTTAACAGGTAAGTTACGAGTGACAGGGGACGCTAGTAAAATTTTACTGGGTACTGGCGCGATTATTATTAAAGATGGTAAATACACGGCTTATGGTCAAAACTTAGCTGTTGATGATGGCAAAATATTGTTTTCTGGTGGTGCATTAGATAATCCACAACTTGATGTTAAAGCGCTTAGAAAAGGCGATGGTTATACGGCAGGACTTCAAGTCCAAGGTGCCGCTAATAACCCACAGATTACGTTATTTTCAAACCCTTCCATGAGTCAAGATAATATCCTTGCTTATATTGTATTGGGACGCCCCATCGGCGAGGCATCAGTAGCCGATGCGGCTTTACTTGCTTCTGCGGCAACGGGATTAGGTATTAAAGGTGGAAATCAAATGGGTGACCGCATTGCCAGTACCTTTGGTCTTGATAGTGTTGGAATTGAGGGTGATGGTGGCGAAGATACCGCTGTACAAATAGGTAAATACCTCTCACCAAAATTATATTTAGGGTATGGCATCGGTATTTTTGAGCCAGTGAGTACTGTTATTATGCGTTATAAATTAAGTAAGATTTGGAGCCTAAAAGCGGAGTCGGGAATAGAGACCAGCGTTGATTTTTTATACACTCATGAACGGTAAAACGAATAGACATTACCATATGATATTGATAGCATAGCCGAGTGTTTTACTAGGTAATTCATTGAGTCATCGTCGCGATGACTTTCCTCCCATCCAATAATAGACTTTTAGGAGCCATTATGAGCGTATTAGTTACTAGCCCAGCCCCAGACTTTACTGCAGCAGCAGTAATGCCAGACAATAGTATCAATGAAAATTTTTCATTGTCAGATTACAAAGGTAAATATGTTGTTTTATTCTTTTATCCACTAGATTTCACTTTTGTATGCCCATCTGAAATTATTGCTCATCACCACCGTGTTGCTGAATTTGAAAAACGTGGTGTGCAAGTGATTGGTGTGTCTATTGATTCACAATTCACTCATTTAGCATGGCGTAACACTGAAGTTAAAAATGGCGGTATCGGCAAAATTGATTTCCCATTAGTCGCTGATATTCAACACACAATCGTTGAAGCATACGGCGTTAAACACCCAGCAGGTGTTGCATTACGTGGTTCATTCCTGATTGATAAAGACGGTATTGTTCGTCACCAAGTGGTTAACGATTTACCACTAGGTCGTGAAGTAGATGAAATGTTACGTTTAGTTGATGCATTACAATTTACTGAAGAACATGGCGAAGTTTGCCCAGCGGGTTGGAACAAAGGCGATGAAGGTATGAAACCTGATGCGGCTGGCGTTGCTGATTACTTAGCAAAAAATGCAGATAAACTATAAGCATTAGTTTGTTATAAATAAAAAAGCCCCGATTATTTCGGGGCTTTTTTTTGCTTGTTACCAGTCTGAGGTTGATCGTTCAATATTAAACGCGGTTTTTCTCTCTGATTTCAGCGAGTGTTTTGCAATCAATACATAAGTTAGCGGTTGGGCGCGCTTCAAGGCGACGAAGACCAATATCGGTACCACAAGATTCACAATATCCGTAGTCGCCCTTATCCATATCTTCAAGAGATTGGTTAATCTTTTTGATTAACTTCCGTTCACGGTCGCGGGTACGAAGTTCTAGGGTAAATTCTTCTTCTTGAGTAGCACGATCATTGGGATCTGGGAAGTTTGCTGCATCATCTTTCATATGCGTAACGGTATTATCGACTTCTTCCATTAACTCTCTTTTCCAACCATTTAATATAGTCCGGAAATGAGTTACTTGTGCTGCATTCATATACTCTTCCCCAGCCTTTTCTTGGTAGGGTGCAACTTGTGCATTTGTCGGCAATGATTCCATGTAAAAAACCTCAAAACTTTAAAAATTAAGGGCGCATCTATACCAGATGAAACCTGTATGTGCAAAAGTTTGATATCATTCCCGCTTATTTTTACTGGTGGAAACTGGCGATGAGGCAATTAAAAACGGTTATTTTTGATGCTGGTAGCCGTTTGGCGAAGACTGTGCGTGATGGGTATGGAATAGCCCTTAATCGCGCATTCATTGCGGCGGGTTTAAACGAGTTGTGGGATGAAGCTTTATATGAAAAATTACAGGCTGTTAGTGCTAGAAATAACCCCATTGGATATTTCTCAAAGCGGGTTCATTTGGACTCTTTGCTTGAAGACAATACTGACAATGTAATTACTCATTTATGTGCAGCTAAACCATCCCTGTGGTTTATTTAATGAATGCCATCACCACCGTTACTCCAGAAAAGAGAATAGAATTATACAAACATGATTGATCAACACCGCATTACGAAACGCGCTCAAGCTATTACACCCTTCCATGTCATGGATATATTGGCACAAGCTAAACGGCTCGAGGTGCAAGGTAAAGACATTATTCATATGGAAGTAGGGGAACCTGATTTTGATACGCCTCAGCCCATTATAGAGGCCGGTATAGTGGCATTAAAAGCAGGTAAAACACATTACACGCCTGCCTTGGGCTTACCTGAGTTACGAGAAGCCATCGCTACTTGGTATGAAACACGTTATCAGGTTAAGGTTTCAGCAAACCGTATTATCGTTACACCTGGTGCATCGGGCGCGTTATTATTGATTATGGGCGCATTATTAGAACAAGGTAAAAATGTTTTATTGGCTGATCCTGGTTATCCTTGTAATCGCAATTTTGCTCGTTTTGTTGAAGGCCAAGCCAAAGCAGTTAATGTTGATGCCAGCACGAATTATCAACTCACTGCTAAGCATATTGAACAGTATTGGGATGACAATACGGCTTTGGCATTGGTTGCCTCACCGTCCAATCCAACTGGCACGATACTGAATCAACAGCAACTCACAGCCTTGTCGAATGCCGTTACCTTGAAAAAGGGACACTTAGTGGTCGATGAGATTTATCACGGCCTCACCTATGATGGTTATGATGCCCCGACCGTATTAGCAGCTAATCAAGATGCCTTTGTAATTAATAGTTTTTCCAAATATTTTGGTATGACAGGATGGCGTTTGGGGTGGTTAGTGGTGCCCGATGGTTATGAAGCAGTCATGGACCGATTGGCACAAAATTTATTTTTAGCGGCGCCGACAATGTCTCAATATGCTGCTTTGGCAGCATTTAATAGCCAAACCCTAGCCATATTAGAACAACGCCGAGCGATCTTTGAACAGCGACGAAACAGTTTGTTGCCAGCATTGCGATCTATTGGTTTGAAGATCGATGCCCCACCGCAAGGTGCTTTTTATATTTATGCAGATTGCCAGCAGATTCTTACGGATAAATACCCCGATAGTATGGCATTATCTAAATACTGGTTAGAGCAGGCTGGTGTTGCCGTTACGCCGGGCAATGATTTTGGCCATCATTTAGCTGAACATCACATTAGATTTGCTTATACGGCCAACGAACAGCGGCTGATTCAGGCAATAGAACGAATACAACATATTATTTAAGCGGAAAATTAAGGAATTATAATGACTCACGCAAAGATTTTTTACACAAAAACAGATGAAGCCCCCGCATTAGCGACTTACTCTTTATTGCCCATTATCAAAATGTTTACGGCTGCTGCTGATATTGATGTAGAAATTAGTGACATATCACTAGCAAGTCGCATCCTTGCCCATTTTCCTAGTTACTTAACACCTGACCAGCAAGTGACAGATGCCTTAGCAGAACTGGGCGAATTAACCTTAAAACCCGAAGCCAATATTATTAAGTTGCCTAATATCAGTGCTTCTATTCCACAGTTAAAGTCAGCGATCAAAGAGTTGCAAAATAAAGGCTTTAATTTACCTGAATATCCTGATTCACCTGAAAATGAAGCAGAGCAATTAATCAAAACGACTTACGATAAAGTCAAAGGTAGTGCGGTTAATCCGGTGTTGCGTGAAGGTAATTCAGATCGTAGAGCACCGTTGGCGGTCAAAAACTATGTGCGCAAACACCCTCATTCTATGGGCGCATGGGCTAGCGATTCGAAATCTCATGTGGCGAGTATGGCTAGCGATGATTTTTATGGTAGTGAGCGTTCAACAACACTTTCACAAGAAACCAACGTGACGATTGAGCTAGAAGATGAGTCTGGCCAAGTGACGGTTTTGAAAAAGGCGTTTCCGATATTAGCGGGTGAAATTATTGATTCATCCATGATGAGCAAAAAGGCATTACGTGCGTTTATTGAAGCTGAAATTACCGATGCAAAACAGCAAGGCGTGTTATTTTCTTTGCACTTAAAAGCAACGATGATGAAAGTATCTGATCCGATTATCTTTGGTCATGTAGTGTCAGTATTTTATAAAGATGTGTTTGAAAAACATGCGGCATTGTTTGAACAAATTGGCGTTGAAATTACCAATGGTTTAGGTGATGTGTACGCTAAAATGAAAAAATTACCTGCTGAAAAACAAGCTGAAATTGAAGCAGACATTCAAGCCGTGTATGCATCACGCCCTGATATAGCAATGGTTGATTCAGATAAGGGGGTTACTAATTTACACGTACCGTCTGATGTCATTGTTGATGCATCAATGCCAGCGATGATTCGTTCATCTGGACAGATGTGGGATAAAAATGGCCAGTTACAGGACGCAAAAGCCATTATTCCTGATCGTTGTTATGCGGGTATTTATCAAAAAACGATCGCTTTTTGTAAAAAACACGGTGCCTTTGATCCTACTACGATGGGCAGTGTGCCGAATGTCGGTCTAATGGCACAAAAAGCCGAAGAATACGGCTCACACGATAAAACCTTTGAAATACCAACGGCAGGCACCGTGCGTGTCATTGCTGAAAACGGTACTACATTATTGGAGCATAAGGTCGAACAAGGTGATATCTGGCGTATGTGCCAGACTAAAGATGCACCGATTCAAGATTGGGTTAAATTAGCGGTTAATCGTGCTCGATTAAGCAATACACCAGCGGTATTCTGGTTAGATCCACATAGAGCACATGATGCTCAGATCATTGCTAAAGTTGAACAGTACTTGCCCCAGCACGATACTAATGGACTCGATATTAAGATTTTAACGCCAGAAGAGGCGATTGAGTTTTCATTAGAACGTATTAAACGAGGCGAAGATACCATTTCAGTAACAGGTAATGTATTACGGGATTATCTGACCGATTTGTTTCCAATTCTTGAGCTAGGTACGAGTGCCAAAATGTTATCTATTGTCCCGTTAATGAATGGTGGTGGTTTGTTCGAAACGGGGGCCGGTGGTTCAGCGCCTAAACATGTTCAACAATTTGAAAAAGAAAACCATTTACGTTGGGATTCACTCGGCGAGTTTTTAGCCTTAGCAGCATCCTTAGAACATATGAGCAATACCACGGCTAATGTTAAAGCACAGGTGCTGGCTGATACGTTGGATAAAGCTACCGGATTATTTTTAGATAATAATAAATCACCATTACGGAAGGTTGGTGAACTGGATGTTAGAGGCAGTCATTTTTATCTTATGCTTTACTGGGCACAAGCTTTAGCAGAACAAAATGACAATATCGAATTAAAAAATCACTTTGAAACATTGGCTAAAACCTTAACAGCGAATGAAATGCACATTATTTCAGAGTTAAATGCCGTGCAAGGTCAAGGTGTTGATATTAATGGTTATTATTTTGCCGATGATTTATTAGCATCTCAAGCGATGAGACCGAGTACAACTTTAAATAGCAGTGTTCACGACTAATGATTCTGTAGTTGTTCCAGATATAACGCTGTTGCTCCGGCAACAGCGGCTGGAATAACTAAGAAATTAATAAATGGTATCAACGTTGCACCTAAGGTCGCTAAACCAAAACCAATGGCTAAAGGCCTGTTTTGTTTTAATATCACGCGTTGTTGTGGAAACTTAATATTATGGTTGCCCATTGGATAATCGTGATAATCCAATGCCAGCATCCAGCTGGAAAATAAGATCCATAAAATCGGGGTGATGATATTGACCACGGGGATCCACGATAAAATGAATAAAGGCACCATCCACAATAAGACATAAGCCAGTTTTCGGACTTCATTCCATAATAAGGACGGCGTATCTTTAATCATTTGTTGCCAAGGCATTGAAGAGGGGGGCTGGCCGGCTAATTTAGTTTCCACCGCTTCAGCTAAAACCCCGTTAAACGGTGCCGCTAAGAAATTAGCAATAATAGAGAAACTAAAAAAGACGATCAAACTCAGCAAGGCGGCGAATAAAGGCCAAATTATCCACATGAGCCAGCCTAATAACCATTCAGGGATCCAGTTCGGAATCATGTTAGTGATCCAGTGATCAAATTGAGTGACACCTAACCAAATAGCAAAACTGAATAAGAGCGTATTGATCGCCATAGGAATATACGCAAAACGGCGTATGCCTTTTTGGTGTATCAAACTGAAACCTTGTAGTAAAAAACGTGCGCCTTTAAATAAATCTTGCATAAAAAACTCTTAGGTTATTGAACTCATTCATTTGGGCATGGCATTTTTAGCTAAACAGGCCACGCCAAAAGCGGCTTCTGTCTGTTCAGTGACTATGAAGCGTACGAGTATATGTTGCTGACGGAGTGCTTGCCAAACTGGATTCACGGCGCCGCCACCGACTGTTCTGATTGATTGAACGGGAGATGACCCCGCTTGTTGTAGTTTTAGGTAAGCTTGCTGCTCGATGCTTGCCATGCCTTTTAATAATCCATGTAAAAAGGTTACATCACTGGTAGGGCGTGGCGAAAGTCTGGGACGGTAATCAGAATCATTAATCGGAAAACGCTCACCTTTGGTTAATAATGGATAATAATCTGGCGCATGATCACTTAATGAGATTTCTTCGCTAAGTAGTTGTAATTGTTCGTTATTAAAGTATTTTCTTAATACTGAACCGCCGGTGTTTGATGCGCCGCCGACTAACCATTTATCCGCAAATCGGTGGCTATAAATTCCTTGTTTCGGTAAAAAAATAGCGGTATCTGTTATCAGTTTCACGACTAATGTAGACCCCAATGAGGTGACAGCATCGCCAATATTATTCGCCCCTGTAGCTATCATCGCGGCGATACTATCCGTTGTACCAGCAATAATTTTCGGTGCTGATGGCAAGTTGAATGTTTTACAGAGCTTCTCTGACAACACACCAATTTCAGTACCCGGGGGAACGACTTTAGGTAAAACAGCAGGGTTTGTTATTAAACCAAGCCAGTCTGGCCAGCAGCGATTAATCGGGTCGTAGCCTGTTTTTAATGCATTATTTTCATCGCTAATGCCTAACGGTGCACCAAGATTGAAGTTAATCCAATCTACTTGATGTAATAAATGGACTGTGGGCGATAGCAACAAATGATTATGCTGTTGCAAATAAAGCAATTTAGCTAAGCCACTGCTTGCACCATGAGCAGCAGATTCAGTGGGAGCAATGCCAGCAATCGTTTTAGCTTGTTCGACAGCGCGGGCATCGTTGTACATTAAAATGGGTGTTTGCGGATTGCCAAGTGCATCGGTGATTAATATCGAACCAGATGTAGCATCTACCGCAATAGATTGAATATTATACTGTTTTTTATGTGATAGATTTAAAGTGAGCTGTGATAAAACCTGATACACACAGTGCCAGTGATATAGCGGATTTTGTTCAGTAGAATGAGAAGTGTTCAACGCTAACTGGCTGTTAGCGATAATATTTGAAGCGTCATCAATGGCGATTGCTCGGCACCCAGAGGTGCCGAGATCTATGCCAATATAGGCGTTATTATTCATAACGCGATATGTTTAATTTATGGCAGTTGTACAGGTGTTGGAGCAACCCAGCCTGCTTTACGGTGTTCAGCAACAACGGTTGTATAAACACCGCCACGTACATTAAAAACACCGGTAACACGCATAAAACGAGGGTCGCAAATCGCAACTAGGTCATCTAAAATTTGATTTGTTACTTTTTCGTGGAAGGCCCCTTCATTACGGTAAGACCATAAATAAAGTTTGTAAGCCTTTAATTCAACACACTTTAAGTCCGGAACATAATCAATTTTGATAGTCGCAAAATCAGGTTGTCCTGTTTTAGGACATAAACAAGTAAATTCTGGTGTTTCAATGTGAATGCTATAATCACGCTCCGGCATTGCGTTGTCGAAGGTTTCCAATTGTTTGCTTGGTTGTGTGGTCATGAAAATGCTCATCATAATTAAAAAACAATCATTATCCCTTAGTTGAAACAGAGGTTCCACAATAAGTGTTTGAAATCGTCATTTTAATATTATTCTTGTTGGCTGCTTTTATCGGTGTCACCTTGTATGCTCGACACTCGAGTAAAAAACGTGAGTGGGATTTAGATCTTGATCATCTTGAGCCAGAAATGAATCTCGATAATGATTTCAATGACTATTTTGAACATGAGCTTGAACAACAATCTATTGGTGATATTGATAGTGAACCGGCGGTGAGTTTTTCTAGTGCCGCTGAAAAAATAGCATCGGAACATCAAGGTGTAAGCTCTTTACAAGCTCAGCAGGTTGAAGAGAAAGCTCCTCAAGTAGCAACAAAAGCAGCGCGTTCAACCATAGACGTTGTGATTGATGACGATATCGAGTCGGTTGATGAAACGCCACAATATCAAGCTGAACAAGTCGATATTAATGCTGATACAGCCGTAGATGACACTGAACAGTTTGAACATCAAGAATATATTCAACCGACGCCCGTTGAAACGGTAGCGAAGCCACCTCGTAAAGACAGTGATGACTTGGTAATAGCTTTAACGATAATGGCGCCCGATAATGAACGCTTTGCTGGCAGGGCAGTGAAAGCGGCGTTAGAAAGCTCCAATTTACATTTTGGTGATTTACAGATTTATCATCGTTTTACCGCTGGCGCACGCAGACAAAGCATATTTAGTGTCGCCAATATTCTTGATCCCGGCACCTTATTACCCGATAAATTTATAAGTTTAACCACGCCCGGTTTATTAATATTTGCCCGCTTACCTGGCCCCGTCAATGGTCTAGCGATGTTTGATGACTTATTGGAAACGGCTCAATCGCTAACTGAAAAATTAGGCGGCACATTATCTGATGATGCGCGTGAGCCGATTAGCGAGTCGCGATTAGAGGCGATGCGTAGTCGAATCTTTCACCTAAATTTTGCAATTCATAACGAAAATCATGACTATTCCAACTGAGATAAACCAGCAAGCAACTGACTTGCGTGACTTAATAAATAGATATAACCACCTTTATTATGTTACTGATAATCCTGAAGTTACTGATAGTGAATACGATCGCTTATTCAAACAACTGCAACAGCTAGAAGCAGATTATCCAACATTATTAACTGTTGACTCACCGACGCAACGCGTCGGCGGTAAAGCGCTCGATAAGTTTAGTCAGATTACCCATGCTTTACCGATGTTGTCACTCGATAATGTGTTTGATAGTGAAGAGTTACAAGCTTTTGACCAACGAGTACGTGATCGACTTAATTCTACAAATATTCAAGCTTATGCCGCTGAACCTAAGTTAGATGGTTTAGCGATCAGTATTCGTTATGAGCATGGGATATTGGTACAAGCGGCAACACGTGGTGATGGCACGGTAGGTGAAGATGTCACTGAAAATGTGCGAACCATTCAATCCGTTCCGCTGAAATTAAGTGGTGACAATGTTCCGGAAGTTGTTGAAATACGTGGTGAAATTGTTATGCCGAAAGCGGGATTTGAAGCGCTTAATAAGCAACAAATCGCTGATAATAAAAAGCCCTTTGTCAATCCACGCAATGCGGCAGCAGGTTCTTTACGCCAATTAGATTCTAAAATTACCGCCCGTCGTCCCTTAGCCATGTATTGTTATGGTGTAGGTGAAATTCAAGGAATGGAATTACCTAAAACTCACTCTCAAATGATGCAACAGCTTGCACTATGGGGATGTCAGATTTCAACAGAACTTCAGCAAGTTGAAGGTGTTGACGGCTGTTTGTCTTATATTAAAAAGCTTGGCGAACAACGAGATAGCCTGTCTTATGATATAGATGGTGTGGTGTTAAAGATTGATGATATTACTTTGCAGCAACGATTAGGTTTTGTGTCTCGGGCACCACGTTGGGCGATTGCTTATAAATTTCCTGCTCAGCAAGAAATGACTATCGTCGATGATATTGAAATTCAAGTCGGTCGTACCGGCGCTTTGACGCCTGTTGCACGTTTGCAACCAGTATTTGTTGGCGGTGTTACGGTCAGTAATGCTACTTTGCATAATCAAGATGAAATTGATCGTAAAGATGTCAGAGTAGGGGACACCGTTATTGTTCGACGAGCAGGTGATGTCATACCTGAAGTGGTGCAAGTTGTATTAGCCAAACGACCTGATAATACCGTTAAATTTACCATTCCGGCACAGTGTCCGATTTGCCAATCAGACGTTGAACGTCTTGAAGGTGAAGCGGTCGCACGTTGTAGTGGTGGGCTATTTTGTCCTGCTCAACGCAAAGAAGCGATTAAACATTTTGCATCACGTAAAGCGATGGATGTTGATGGTTTAGGTGATAAATTAGTTGAAGTCTTGGTTGATGAAGGCTTGGTTAATGATGCAGCTGATCTCTTCAAGTTAACGATAGAGCAATTATCGGCACTAGAAAGAATGGGGGAAAAATCAGCCACGAACCTTGTTGCATCATTAGAAACCGCTAAACAAACAAAATTTTCTCGTTTTCTATATGCCTTAGGTATTCGTGAAGTCGGTGAAGCGACGGCCCGATCACTTGCCAGTCATTTTTTGACTTTAGATGCATTAGAAATAGCTGATGAATCAGCATTGATAGAAATTGAAGACGTTGGACCGATAGTGGCTCATCATGTGGTGACGTTTTTTCAACAAACGCATAACCGTGAAGTTATCGAACGGCTACTCAAGGCCGGAATTAATTGGCCAGCAGAACAAAAACGAGCGTCGGATTCTGAATTAAGTGGCAAAACCATCGTATTGACAGGTACCTTAGAACAATTATCACGCAGTGAAGCAAAAGAAAAACTACTTGCTTTAGGAGCCAAAGTTGCTGGAAGTGTGTCCAAAAACACCGATTATGTGGTTGCAGGTCGTGATGCGGGATCAAAATTAAACAAAGCCGAAAGTTTAGGTATTACTGTGGTTGATGAAACAACCTTAATCAACTGGTTAAATTAGGAAAATGAAATGAGTGCTCCCGCTAATAATACTGCCTTGGCAGAAGCCATAAAAAAAGTCGCGACAGGTCAACATTTAAGTAAAGATCTATCATGCGAAGAAGCCAATGCAGCTATGTTAGAAATTTTATCTGGCACCGCTGATCCGGTACAAGCGGCTATTTTTTTCATCGCTTTACGGATGAAAACAGAAACCAACGATGAAAATTTAGGTATTTTGCAGGCCTTACAAACATCGACAGCACAATGTCAGGCTGACGTTGATAATCTACTCATTTTATCCGAACCTTATAATGGTTATAACCGACATTGCCCGGTTACTGCTTTTTTACCTGCTGTTTTAGCGGCATCAGGATTACCTGCCGTATCGCAAGGCGTGAAAGAAATGGGCCCTAAATTTGGGGTAACGCATTCTCAAGTATTGGCAGAAGCGGGCATGAATGTCGATCTTTCGGTACAGGCAGCTAGTGAACGAGTCAATAACCCAGATATCGCTTGGTCATATATTGATCAACAACATGCCACGCCTGCTTTATACGCCTTAGAAGATTTGCGTACAAAAATGATCAAACGTCCTAGTCTAGCGGCATTAGAAAAATTAGTTATGCCGATTAAAGCAAAAGGTCGTACTCATCTACAAATTGGCTTTGTACACAAAGCATACCCAAATGTATTGGCGTGGTTAGCACAACAAGTGGGCTTTCATTCTGCCTTAGTTATCAGAGGCTTAGAAGGAGGGGTGCTGCCTACTTTGCGAGAATCAGCGAATTGTTTCCGAGCTTGGGAAGACACGGTAGAAAGCTGTGTCATGGATCCTACCGCTTATGGCATTGAGCAAACAACACGGGGGGTTTTACCTGAACTTGATCAAACCGTTACTGCAAAACATACTGTTGAATTAGGTATGGATGCCTTGTCTGGCAAAGCTGGCCCGGCATTTGATAGCTTAGTGTATGGCGCGGCCATGACATTATGGCACTGTGGTTTGCAAACAGCGCCAAAACAAGCCGCTGATCATGTTCGCCAAATCATTACATCAGGACAAGCTAAGGCCTTTTTTGAACGAGGAATCAAATAATGGTTTTTCAGCAAGAACTCCTAATTTCAACATCTGGACGTAGTACCACCAATATTACCGCTGAAATTCAAAATCTGGTGGCTCAATCAAAAATCAAAGTTGGAACGTGTCATGTTTTTGTTCAACATACCAGTGCATCAATTATGTTGTGTGAAAATGCAGATCCTGATGTTCGACGTGATCTAGAAACCTATATGCAACATATTGTGCCTGATGGCGATCCGATGTTTTTACATCAAGATGAAGGCCCTGATGATATGAGTGCACATATTAGAACCGTGCTTACAAATCCTGATTTAACAGTACCCGTCAGTGCTGGCCAATGCAGTTTAGGCATTTGGCAAGGCATTTATTTGTGGGAACATCGTACACACGGATATCAACGTCGAGTGATTATCACCATTCAAGGTGAATAAACCGTGGTCGAACAAAAATCCAGATAAATCGAATGTATTAAGGAGTGTGAGTATTTACATTAAATCATATTATTTAACATAATATACATTATACGAACCTTTGTGAGCAGCTTAAATTGTAATAATGTGTGTGGAAAACATTAAGAATGAAAATTGGGACATGAGCAGATAATGCCTTGCCAGTAAATCTGTCGCTCTGCATTATTTCAAAATGTCATCGTTTTTCTAACCATAAACATTTTGAGCTTTTGAAGTTTTGGGTGACTTTATTCCATCAACACGTTGGTAGTTACATAAAAACGTTCAGATTTTGAAATCTGAGTAAATTTGAATGTAACTATCCTGTAGTGTTGGACGTCGGGAACGTGATGTCAATACCACAATTCCATCCTTATCTATATTTCTTTAATTTTAAGTGATAGCTAGTCCTCCACCCTCTCCTTTACTATCTTAAAGTTGAATATCATGCCGAAAAAGGCTTTGTTTAAGTAGGCTGGGACGTAAAAATAAACCGTAATGCATTACGCATTACGGTTTATTAAATCAGCAAATTTTCGTTTTAAGTAGCGCTAGTGAACTTTGTTTATTGGCCCATATTCCAAATATGGGACTGTGTGATCCATTGACCATCGGCATTTTTCTCAATGACAGTCATTAGCACACCACCAAACGTGATGATTTCTTGCTGCTCATTAGTACCCTGAGCTTGCCATTTACCAATTTGTACGATCTGATCCTGCTGATGATAGGCATTGATGGTTTCGATAGTGTGATTATGAACACCACTATCAAAAAAGCTTTTAAACAATGATGCAATCGCTTCGCGCCCTTGCAAAACCGTACCGTTACCTGGCGATAAAGTCGCATCTTCGGCATACAGCGCCGCAAGAGCATTACTGTCACCGCTATTAAAAGTATCGTTCCAAGTTGCATTAACGGTATTTAATACCTTAGTGGCATCTGTATCGTCAGCCATGGCTGAGCCAGCAGCGCCAGCAGCAATAAAACCGATAACAGCTAGAATGTTAAATAATTTTTTCATAACTTTCTCCAAATAAAGAAATTACAGATAGATCTCAGTGATGTTGATCTCAGGCTAATTGGTCTTTACCTTCAATCAGGAAATGTTGGCTGACTGATCCGGCCAGTCGAGCTTCCAAATGTGGCTGGTAGTCCGCGTCGTTACTAAAATCGAAAGCGGCTTGTCTTGAAGGCCACTCGATAATGATGCGCAGTGCTGCATCCTGCTTTTCCCCTTCCAACTGTTCATGGTTGGGAGTACGAGCCAAGAACTGACCACCTTGCTTGGCAACAAGGTCAACCACAACCTCTAGGTAAGCAGGAATCCAGTCTTCATTTGTCGGTGTTACAGATATAACAGAATAATATTTCATTGTTTTCTTCCTCGGTTGTTGATGGTTAATCCATCATTTTTATGTGACTGCTATTGTCTAATGCCGATAACAGTGACTGTTGATATATTGGTTGAAGCGTTTGCGTCGCAAACGCCACTTAGATCTTCAAAGATAGTTATTTCCAGTTGACTATCCGTTGTCTACAACCACTTTCCCCATGGCCTGACCACTTGCTAGACGATCATGCGCTTGGCCAATCTCTTCTAGGGAAAACTGTTTTTCATCAAGAATGGGCTTGAGTGCGCCCTTCTCAGCAATTTTGGCTAATTCCGATAGGATGTCGGCATGTTGTTCACGTTTATAGTTATGAATCATTGGGATCAGCATGAACACAACATGCAATGACAGACCTTTGAAGTGCGCTACGGTTAAATCAAGTTCAACCATGGATACGGTTGATGCAACCTGCCCATTTAAGGTGGCGGCTTCAAACGAGTTCAGCATATTTTCGCCACCAACAGAGTCGAACACGACATCAAAGCCCGCGCCGTTGGTGTATTTTTCAACGTAATCAGCCACAGTCTCGGTTTTATAATTAATGCCGGTCGCACCTAATGTTTCAATTAGCGCCAACTGTTTCTCACCACCGCCTGTTGCATAGACTTTTGCACCGAAGTGATTGGCCAACTGCACAGCTACATGACCTACGCCACCAGAGCCACCGTGAACCAACACATTCTGACCTGCTTTGATACCGGCTCGGAGTAGTCCTTCATAGGCTGTGATCCCCCCTAAAGGTAATGCCGCCGCCTCACGCATTGAAAGATTCTTTGGTTTATGTGAAATCAAGCGGGTGTCGGCTGCGATGAACTCTGCCAATGTGCCTTGTAGTTCGCCCAGACCACCGGCGCACCCATATACTTCATCTCCCACGGCATAGGCTGAGACACCCTCACCTACGGCTTCAACGGTGCCAGCGAAGTCCATACCCAACACAGCGGGTAATGCTGGAGAAAGCGGCAACTCAGGACCCATTTCACGGATCATTGTATCTACGGTATTAACACTGCTAGCAGCAATACGCACTAGCACCTGGCCGGCTTGTACTTCTGGCTTACTAATCTCAGCGGTTTCAAACTTATCTGACCCACCAAATGCGTTAAGAATCATGGCTTTCATTGGTTTATCCTCGAAAAAAAAAGAGTTATCTATATAATGTCTCAGCGATTGCCGAGCTACTAGACAGATTGTAATTGCTTTGAATCTAATTGATAATGAGGCAATAAGAACAATCTGTTTATAGTTTTTGTTGAGAATACAATGAATATCGATCACCTCATATTATTTACCCGCATTGCTGTTACACAGAATATTAGTGCTGCTGGTAATGAGCTGGGTTTATCGCCGGCAGTGGCGAGCTCCTACATTAATAAGTTAGAAAAAAACCTTGGCGTGCGACTAGTCCACAGAACGACAAGGCAAGTATCTTTAACTGAAGAGGGAAAGGCCTTTTTGCCGCATGCCGAAGATGTGCTGGCAAGTGTTGAAGCCGCACGGTCATCTGTAGGGGCTGGTGAATCTATTCCTTCGGGTACTTTGCGTATCGCTGCGCCAGCGTCATTTGCACATATGCATCTCATTCCGGCACTGAAAGACTTTACAACGCGCTACCCTGAACTGAAGCTGGATCTACGTCTTTCCGATACAATTATAGACATGGTTGAAGGTGGATTCGATGTGGCAATTCGTAACGCGGACCTCAAAGACTCAACTCTGATTGCCCGCAGACTTGCACCAGATAGCCGCGTGCTCTGTGCGTCGCCCGATTATCTGTCTGAACATGGTGAACCTGTGACGCCTGATGACTTAAAGAGCCATCGATGCATCACTCTGACAGGGTTAGATACTTGGCATTTCCACACACCTACAGGTCAGGTTTCGCTTAAACCTGACAGTCAAATTCGTGTCGATAATGGTGAAGCGGTTCGTGATGCCTGTGCTCATGGCTTGGGCCTAACCATCAATTCGACTTGGAGTGCCTATGAACTGCTTGCCCAAGGCAAACTGGTTAAAGTGCTTGAAGACTTTCCGTTAATTTCTAATACCGCTATCTGGGCTGTATATCCCAGCTCACGATTGCTGGCACCTAAGGTCAGTGTCTTTATTGAATATTTGATCAAGCAGTTTGGACCGAAACCCTACTGGGACTATTCAAAAGATAAATAATAAAGCATTTAAATGCTTTATTATCAATATTATCGATAAACTGTTTTCGATGTTCGCTACTGTTTCAACAGGTGCCTTATCAGTAGACTTCTCGACTCTGACACGAGTCACTAACTATATAGGAGTCTAGTATGTCCACCTTAAAAACATTCCTGATGGCGGCAGTATGTTTGTTTGCAGTACCCGCTATCGCCGAATCTACATCTTGGCGTTCAAGTAATATTCAGTTTCTGCATGGTAATCAATACGAACTGGGGCCAAAAACGCGTGAATCAATCACGATTGAACACGCCAGTTCATGGAGCTTGGGCGAGAGTTATTTTTTCTCGAATATTTTTAATCGCCGCGATGTAGGCACAGAGCTCTATGCCGAGTTTTATCCACGTCTGACCTGGAAAGCGATCACAGGCAAGCCCTCACCTGTTAAGTTATTGGATGACTTTTCAGTGGTTGCTGGTATCAACATCGGCAACCTGCCTCGCAATGACCCCTTTAAAGCCTATCTACTTGGACTAGGAGTTAAGTTCAAAGCACCGGCTATGGAGAACCTCAGCTTGGATGTGATGGCATTTAAGTCCGAGCATGCAAATACTACTGGCATTCAGGTTTCACCTGTCTGGAGCATGAAGTTCAATATGGGCAGACACCGTTTTTGGTTTAAAGGTTTTATCGAATGGCAAAGTGCAAAGGCCACGGGTAATAAACCCAGCCTATCAGCACAACCGCAGCTGTTACTTGATATAGGCCATTACTGGCAACATGATCATCAAATCTATGCCGGTATCGAATATGCCTACTCGCGCAATAAATTTGGTACAGATGGTGTTATCGAGCAAGTTCCTCAGGCAATGGTACTTATTCCTTTTTAGGCAAGTTTAACTAGCAGAACATACTGATTATCAACATTAACGATAAACTGTTTTCCCCATTGACGTATTTTTCTTCAGATGTTTAATGGCTATACTTCAGGTTTATCGAAATCGTCAACGATGGGAACTTTAAGATGTCATTTATGAAAGCTACACTCTTTGCCGCAACGTGCCTGCTCGCTTCACACGCCATGGCCGAACCTGTTATTGCCGAGGTTGTCTCTGCCGACGACATTGACTGGGGCTATTTAAACCCGCTTCGTGGTGATGCCAGTCCCGGTGCAGCCGATCTTTGGGGAGATCGTACGAAAGATGGCGCGACAGGTATGTTAGTTCGCTTCAACCCTGGCTTCTCATCGCCTCCGCATATTCACAACATCACTTACAAAGGCATTGTTATCCATGGCCAGATGCACAATGACGACCCGGATGCAGCTGAAATGTGGCTGCCCACGGGATCGTTCTGGACACAACCCGCCGGCGAAGATCACATTACTGCTGCAAAAGGTGAATCCAATCTGATTTACTTGGAAATTGATAACGGTCCCTATTTAGTACAGTCCTCTGATCAAGCCTTTGATAATGGCGAACGACCACTTAACCTCCATCATGCCAACATGGTCTGGCTGGGTAATAGTGATAGTCACCGGCTTAACGCTGTTGATGTTGAGTCAACTTTTCTTTGGGGAAGCACTGATAAAGGTCAATTGAATGGTTCTTTGGTGAAATTGCCTGCAGGCTTTCAAGGACAGGTACTAAGCTCAGCAAGTGAGTTTAGAGCCATCGTTATACAAGGAGAAATACGTTATAGCTCTGTTACAGTCGAAGATGTTAAAGCCTTGAGCGCAGGGAGTTACTTTGGCTCAGAAGGCGGGGTACGTCATACACTTTCTGTTCCGGATAACAGCGAAGTCACGCTCTATATTCGCACTAATGATATCTACGAAATCAACTAACGGTGAAGACTGAGAAAAGTCTTCTGCACGCTTAGAGGGTAAGTAATGAAACACACATACAACGTCGGGTATCACAATTTATTTTCTGAGGGCCAGTTAAGTCTAGGACTGACCTTTCCTCTTGAGTCCTATCAAGGTGATATGCCGACGATGAAAGATCAGGAATCGCTGGCTAAATTGGCTGAAGATCTTGGCTTTTCAGCACTCTGGTTCAGGGATGTGCCTTTGCGTGATCCGATGTTTGGTGATGTAGGTCAGATTTATGATCCTATTACTTATATGAGCTGGATTGCAGCCCATACCAACAATATCACCTTGGTTACTGGCTCACTGATACTACCATTACGCCACCCTGTTCATCTGGCTAAATCATTAGCGTCTTTGAATGCCTTATCTGGCGGCCGTATTGTTGCCGGTGTGGCCTCTGGTGATCGTCCTGTCGAATTTCCCGCTTTCGGCGTAGATCGTGAAAACCGTGAACAACTGTTTCGCGATCACTTTGAAACATTACGGAAGCTGCTCTATGACGACTTCCCTCGATACGACAACCATTATGGAACGTTGGCGGGAGAAGCAGACAGCTTGCCCAAACCGGAAGCTATGATTCCACTACTGGTGACAGGCCATAGCCAGCAAAGTCTTGAATGGATTGCCGAGCATGCTGATGGCTGGATCACCTACCCTAGAAAACTACCTCATCACGACAGGTTTGTGAAAGGTTGGCACCAAACCGTAGCGGATGTTAATCAAGGGTTTAAGCCTTTCGCTCAGTCACTTTATGTGGATTTGGTCAAAGACGTGAATGCTCTCCCCACCCCGATTCACCTGGGCATTCGCACTGGTCGTAAAGCACTTAAAAATTATTTACATCACTTAAAACTGATTGGTGCCAACCATGTGGCAATCAATCTCAAATATGGCAAACGACCAGCCAAAGAGGTGATGGAAGAGTTGGGGGAATATGTGCTTCCCTATATCCAAAAAGATGGTTAGTGCAATTTTCACTAGCCCCTACAGTTGGGATATAGAGCTGAATTCATTTAATGAGACTTTCATATGCAAACAATAAAAGTAAAACAAAACAGCAAGATAAAATTAAAGTTCATATTCATGTAGGTACTGATTTGGAGAAGATTAATTTAAAAGCATCAATAAACTTCCAGTAAATTTATTTCCCGCCATTATTCAAACTAATAATGGTGCTTTTTATTGATGTACACATGATGGTCAGCTTTTCTTCGGCACTGATATGGGATGTTTAGATTTTGAAATCTGAATAAAGCTGTATGTAATTACCCTGCTAAAATTAAAATTTGACTATTATGGCTATTAACAATCAAATTACGTTTTCTGCAATATTGGACTTGCAAAAAAAAGCCTCGATACTTCCATACCGAGGCCTTATTTTTGATGAGTGTTATGCTGTTAATTTAGCATATTGATTAATCCCTATTTAGTGAATCGCAATGTACTTTAGTTCGCCAGCCATCATGTCTGGTACGATTAAGAACTTCCCATCCGACGAGACGGTAATATCTGCAGATGATTTCATGCCTTGTGCAATAAGTTGAGGTGTCGCTTGAGGCTCCATCAATTGCCATACTTTGCCATTTTTCCAATCACTAATGTATAGAAATCCGAATGTGTCTCTGACAATTCCATCGCCAGCACCAAACCCTTGATTTAATGCTGTTACAGTTGATGTTTGAGTGTTCACTCGATATAAACCGCCTTTATCAAAATCAACGACTAAGAGTTGTTCTAGTCCATCAAGTAACAGTCCATTAGGTCGAACAATTGGCGTATGACTACCCAGTACTTCTGTCACTTCATTTGCAGCATTTATTTTATAAATACCGGCATTATCGCCCTTGTCATCACCGCTATCCGATACATAAATATTGCCTTGACCATCAATCTCAATATCATTTAAAAATACTGGTTTTGTTGGAAAGTCTTTAGTATCAGCTACGGTTGTCACCTTTCCTGTCATGTCCACTTTTACCACTTTATCAATATCAGCTATGTAGAAGTTACCATTCCAGTAGTCCATTCCTTTTGGATCGTTTAAGCCATTTGCTAAAACTTTACGAGTGCCATCGGTGTTAATAATAATGACTTGTCCATCACCATTTTTACCAAACTCACCAATTTCTGTCATAACAACGCGTCCATCTAGCATTGAAACTACAGATTCAGGCAATGCAAACGATGTCAGTGTTTTTGATGTCAGTGTTGTGGGTATTGCCGTATTTTCATCTGCACCATAACTTACGCGGTAAATAACACCATTGTAATCGTCAGAAACTAATAACGAACCATCTGACAATTGTAATACATCGGTAGGACGGCCCCATGCCTCACCATTATTTAACCAACCATCAATAAAGACCTCTTTGCCTGATACCTGATGCTGATCATCAAATGTCACCCGCATTAGCTGGTAACCTACAGGCGATGTTCTATTCCATGATCCGTGTTGGGCAACTATTACATCACCTTTATAACTTTCAGGGAACATGGCACCGGTATAAAATTTAAAGCCTAAATTCGCACTATGGGCTTGAAACTCAACAACTGGGAACTCAACGTTAGCTGGTGCTTTTTTATCTTTCCAATCAGGGTGTTGTGAATGACCACCTGCATAAAATGGAAAACCAAAATGAAGACCATGTTTGGGTGCAAAGTTAAACTCTCCAGCAGGATTGTCATCGCCCATCATGTCCGTATTGTTATCAGTAAAGAAAAGCGCACCTGTTTCTGGCTGGAAATCCATACCTACGGAATTTCGAACCCCTTTTGCATACACTTCTGCATCACTACCATCAGCATTCATTCTCATAATTGAGCCTTCATAACCAGATAGTTCACAAATATTACACGGCGCACCTACCGTCACATAGAGCTTGTTATCAGGGCCAAAACTAATATAACGCCAACCATGATGTGCTTTATCAGGTAAATCTTCATAAATTACTTCACGCATTTGTTTAAATGGCAAGTTGAGATCGAATCCTGGTGCCGAGTACATTGTGATTCTATGTTGTTCTGCAACAAATAGATTACCTTGATGCATGGCAACACCATTCCCCACTTTTAAGTCATCAAGAATGATGACCACTTCATCTGCACGACGGTCTTTATCTTTATCAACAACGGCGTAGACATTTTCACCACGTGTGCCGACAAATACCGTACCTGTAGATTGACCCAAAGCCATTTGTCTAGCATTTGGTACTTCAGCATAGACTTCAACTTTGAAACCTTCAGGCATATTGAGTTTATGTAGGTTTTTTTCAGCTGATGCACGATCGGCCATCACGGGCGAGCTTGCAGCTATTACCCCTAATGCCATCATGCTCGATAAAGCGAGTTTATTTTTTTTCATTACTTTCTCCTAGGTTTAGTATTCTACTTTTCATGTTTTAAATTATGTCAGTGGATAATTATGTGCGTAACTTATGTTCTTCCGATATTAATTCAACCGCAGTGCAAAACTTAAAAGCACACGTTTGCCACGAATAATTTTGGTGACACGATGTTCATAAAGGTCAGGCCTAAATAAAATGATTCGATTGAAAAAGGAAAAAATGACCCCTTCTGTCTCAAAAATCCCACCTTGTTGTGGTTGAACTAATACAAAGTTCAGTTTGTAAAGGCGGCCGCTACTCACCATGTCAAGATGTCGGGGGACAAAGTGATCTTCGTAGTAAGTGACTAAGTTGATCGCAAACCTTTGGGTATATAAAAAGGTGCGGTTAATTATTTTTGACATGATACTTTGGCCCTTCCCTTCTTAACTTGGATTAAATTTAAGATCAGATTGAGTTGACAAATAAGCGATTGAAATACGACTAATTAAGCTTCCCATTTCCTTGATTCAAAAGCCTTGTCTACTTCAGTATGAAATAGATGATTGGTAATGTTGCTCATTGTTTTTACAGCCATGGCGGTCACAATATCCAGAATATTTCGTTCAGAATAGCCAGCCGCCAAAAATGCTTGAACATCAGCTTGAGTTGGTAGGCCTCGACTTATATGCATTGCTTTAGTAAATGCATGTAATGATGCAAGCTTGCTATTAGGAATCGCTATATCTTCACGAATGGCATCCGTTACTTCTATGGGAACGTTCGACATCTTGTCTGCGATCAATGAGTGCGCCGATACACAATATGTGCACCCATTTTCTCGACTAATGGTCAGGAAAATGACTTCTTGTTCGACAGGTGAGAGATCTGATTTCTCACGGAACTGATCATATGCATACAAATACGATTCCAATAAACCTGGTGCTGTAGCCATATTTCTATACATATTAGGGATAAATCCTAAATTCTTTTTAGCTTTCATCAACGCTTCATGACTATCATCAATCACAGGATTTAAGGTTATTTTATATTCAGATTTCATGTGCCATCTCGTTTAAACAGGACTGCGTGTCCTGAAAAATACAAATAAAAGCCACTTGTGAACCAATCGGTCCATATTGTGGCAAAAAAATTATTTCAATGAATTAAGCAAAATTGCCGTTACTCGATGTAGTTTCTCGTAATCAGCGCCTGCTTTAACCATCGTTCGTAAACCACTAATACCGACCACTAAATACGCACTTAAGTCATCAAGATCAGTATTTACTGACAAGTCACCTTCTTCAATGGCTTGTGCTAACGCTTTCTTAATAGTATTGCGAGCTAACTCAAAACCTCGCTCTATCGATGCTGTGATAACAGGATCTTTATTCCCTAATTCATTAGCGGTATTCACAAGCAGACAGCCTTTATGCTCATTACTATTTGCTTCTTGAATCACCGATTCAAATAATTGTTCGATAAATGTCAGTGCAGAAGTCGAATTTTCCAGTGATGCTAAGAGTGTGTTATTGAACGTGATTTGGTAGTTATCAAGACAGCGTATAAACAAGGTTTCTTTATTGCCAAAGCTTTGGTAAAGGCTGCTTTTAGACAGCCTCATACTCTCAAGTAAGTTTTGCAATGAGGTAGCTGTATAGCCTTTTCGCAAATACTGTTGAGTTGCTTGTTCGAGTGCCTTATCGGCATTAAATTGTCGAGGTCTACCAATATTCATGTCAATATTTTATACCAATAGGTATGAAAGTCAATATATTATTAACTAGAGCCGTTAAAACGTTAGTGTTACAACACTATTAAATGCTACTCCCAGTAAGTTGTATGACCAAAATACTGGGAAAAATGATCGATAAACGGTCTGACTTTTGGGGCGAGTAAACGTGAGCTAGGATAGACAGCCCATATAGCCGTATTAGAAACTAAAGGATATTGCTCTAATATTTGTACTAACTTTCCCTGTTGCAGTAATTTATAGGCAGACCATTTAGAGTTGATTGTTATACCTAGCCCATTAGCACAGGCATCTCGGAGTGCCTCGCCATTATTTGTGCGTAATGGCCTTTTGTTTTAATACTTACAGGCCCATTTTTTGTTTCAAATACCCAGCTGTCTAGATTCATAAAGTGAATGCAAACGTTAATCTCACTAGTATGTTCAGCAATGCATGTTGCTTTGAGCTTAATAAATTTTTTAACGTGTAACAGCCTTTTCTATCAAAGAAAGCCCTTAGCAGGGCTTTCTTACTGGTACTCCCTACTTCTAAATCTATTGTCACAGTGCCTGCGCTAAGGTTAAGTCTTATCATAAAGTAATGATTGATGAATTATTTTCATAAACCTTTACTTGATTAGCTACCTAATCATTTTTACAGTTATCTGATAGCTTACTCCATATTAAGATGGTGTATGTTCTGTGCGAAGGTTAATTTATACGTTTTTAGCGTTCGACTAATTGATTTAAAGCTACACACTAAGCTAATCAAACAAAGCAACATTCAGACTAAATTAAGCGTTTGTGCCAAAAAACATATAAGCACTAAAAATATATCTATAGCAATTAGGAAATACTATGAAACTCAATATCAATGGAAAAGTTCATAACGTCGATTTACCCACGGATACGCCAATATTATGGACATTGAGGGATGAGCTAGGTATGACCGGCACTAAGTTTGGTTGCGGTAAAGCACTATGCGGCGCGTGTACGGTTATGCTCGATGGCACCCCTATTCGTTCATGTAGTACCCCGATCAGTTTTGCAGAAAATAAAACAATCACCACAATCGAAGCCGTCTCTGAGCAAAAAGTCGGGCAAGCGGTTCAACAAGCTTGGTTAGATATTGCCGTTCCACAATGCGGTTATTGCCAATCCGGCCAAATTGTGTCGGCAACAGCATTACTACGTGATAACCCCAAGCCCAGTGATAAAGATATTGATACGTTTATGAGTGGCAATATTTGTCGTTGTGGCACCTACACCCGTATTCGTGAAGCTATCAAAGTGGCAGCAAAAAATTTGGAGACGGCTCATGACTAAATCTAATTTAACAGAACAAATCAGCAATATTAGTCGTCGTGATTTCATTCGTAATTTTGCATTAACGGGGCTGGTATTGGCCGTTGGTATGCCTAGCGTATTGTGGGCTGAAGAGCCAAAATTTGGTCGTGATGGCATGCCCAATGGTTGGGTAGATAACCCACTGGTATTTGTATCTATTGCTGAAGATGGCACGGTGACCATTGTTGCCCATCGTTCTGAAATGGGCCAAGGCGTTCGTACTAGTTTGCCAATGGTTGTGGCTGATGAAATGGAGGCTGATTGGACTCGCGTTAAAGTCGTACAAGCTGAGGGTGATGAAAAAACATTCGGCAATCAAAATACCGATGGTTCACGCAGTATGCGACATTTCTTTATGCCGATGCGAAATGTGGGGGCTGCGGCCCGCATGATGTTGGAAGCCGCCGCCGCTGGCGTTTGGAATGTACCCGTATCGGAAGTTAAAGCGGTATTTCATGAGGTGCATCATGAGGCAACAGGACGTAAATTGACCTATGGTGAAGTGGCTCAAGCCGCAGCAAAATTAGCTGTGCCTGAACGTGCCGAACTAAAACTTAAAAATGCCGATGCATTTCGTTATATTGGCAAACAAAGTAACAAAATGATCGATGGTCGCAACATTGTTGAAGGCAAAGCTGAATATGGCATTGATGTTAAACGTGATGGCATGGTGTATGCCGTTGTGGCTCATCCTCCAGCTTATGGCGATACTTTAATATCTTATGATGATAGTGACACATTAAAAGTACCTGGTGTCATTAAAACCTTAAGTCTTGAAAGCACCCCTGCTCCCGCTGTGTTTAATCCTCTGGGTGGCGTGGTGGTGGTGGCGACCAACACGTGGGCGGCAATTAAAGGTCGAGAGCAACTCAAAATTCAGTGGAAATCGGGTGCTAACGCAAGTTATACGACTGAAACATTCCGTAAAGAAATGGAAAAATCGGCCAATAGCCGAGATGGCAACATATTAAGAAGTGTGGGCGATGTCTACTCAACGTTAGCGGCGACTGAAAATAAACTACAAGCCCTATATTACATACCCCATTTAGCGCAAGCGCCGATGGAGCCGCCCGTTGCTACTGCACATTACCAAGATGATTTTTGTGAGTTATGGGCTTCTATTCAAAACCCTCAAGCGGGTGTGGATACGGTGGCACATTGGCTAGGGTTTAAACCTGAACAAGTCAAAGTCAATGTGACTTTATTAGGCGGCGGTTTTGGTCGAAAATCCAAACCTGATTATATGGTTGAAGCGGCATTAGTATCGAAAGCCTTAGGCGGTAAACCGGTAAAACTGACATGGACCCGTGAAGACGATATTCAACATTCGTATTTTCATACGGTATCTGTTGAGCACCTTGAAGCAGCATTCGATGATAAGAGCCGTGCTTCAGCGTGGTTACATCGTACGGTCGCGCCGTCTATTTCTTCAACATTTGATGCGAGTTCAATGAATCAAATGCCGATGGAAGCGGCAATGGGTGTGGTCAATGTGCCGTTTGATGTCGCTAATATTCAACTTGAAAACCCCGCGGCCGCCGCACATACACGTATTGGTTGGTATCGTTCTGTATCGAATATTCCACACGCCTTTGCTGTTCAGTCCTTTATTGCCGAAATGGCAAATCATGTCGGCCGAGATCACAAAGAATTTCTAATTGAATTAATTGGTAAAGATAGAAAAATTGAACCTAAAACATTACGTGATGATTGGAATTATGGTGAATCGCCAAAAGATTATCCACTCAATACAGGCAGAATGCGCGGTGTAATCGAACATGTAACGAACAAAGCTAATTGGGGCAAAAAAATGGTCGCTAACAGTGGCCAAGGTTTAGCGACACATTACAGCTTTACTACTTATGTTGCAGCCGTTGTTGAGGTTGCTATTGTTGGTGATGGCGAAGTGACTGTGCCTCGTATTGATATTGCTGTTGATTGTGGGCCACAAGTGAACCCTGAGCGTATTCGTTCGCAAATTGAAGGTGCTTGCATCATGGGCGTAAGTCTCGCTTTATTTAGTGAAATTACGTTTACTAATGGTGTTGCAGATCAGAATAACTTTGATGGTTACGAAGTCGCTAGAATGAATAATGGTCCGATGGAAATTCATGTACATATCATGCCAACGACTGATTATGATGCACCATTAGGTGGTGTGGGTGAACCGGGTATGCCACCTATTGCACCTGCTTTATGTAATGCTATCTTTGCAGCAACAGGTACTCGTATCCGTGAATTACCAGTGCGTTATCAATTGGAGTCATAGATGTTAAGCACAGACATTACCGTACTTAAACAAGTACACCAATGGCTGGCTGAAGGACATTCAGTCTGGTTGACTACGGTGCTGAAAACCTATGGTTCTAGCCCACGTCAACCAGGTGCGATGTGTGCCATTCGTGATGATGGTGCTTTATTAGGTTCGGTTTCCGGTGGCTGTATTGAAGATGACCTCAGAAGCAAAGCACTGGCAGGATTGTTACCTGATGACGAGATTGTCTTTTTAACCTATGGGGAATCGATTAATGATCGCGATCGCTTCCGACTTCCCTGCGGAGGCAGTTTACGATTGGTCGTAGAAAAAGTGACACAATCAGATTGGCCTCAGCATGTTTTAAAAGCCATCGAGCAACGTCGGCAGGTAAAACGTCGATTACAGATTAATACTCAAATAAGTACCGTCGAATCAGCAAATAACTTCGACAAGACGATAGAAGAAGATTCGCAAGAAATCACTTTTGTTTATGGTCCTCGTGCCCGTTTGTTATTAATTGGTGCCGGTGAAACATCAAGTTATTTAGCAAAAATGGCATCAGCGTTAGATTATCAAGTATTAATAGCCGAGCCCCGTGAGGAAATGCAACTGACTTGGCTGGCAGAAGACGGTGAGTTATTGGCGATGATGCCCGATGATGCCGTTGTCAAAATACAGCCGGATCAAAATACCAGCATTATTACCCTCACCCATGATCCTAAGCTCGATGATATGGCCTTATTGGAAGCCTTAAAATCTGATGCATTTTATATAGGAGCTTTGGGTTCACTACGAACGAATGATAAGCGTAGAGAAAGACTGGGCCTCTTTGATTTAACCCCTGATCAGATTGCCAGATTACATGGTCCGGTCGGCCTTAATATTGGTAGTAAAACACCAGCTGAAATAGCGGTTTCTATTCTCGCTGAATTGATAGAGCTCAAACATAAAGCGAATGAACAACAAGGCTGTCCAACAGCTATCCGTGCGGTCAGTAACGGCTGACATGCCAGAAAAAATAATCAGTCCAATTTTATTAGCTGCCGGACAATCACGACGGTTTGGCAGCGATAAATTGCTACATAACATGCCAATTCATGACAATAATAAGCCCATGATTTTGCATACATTAAAACCATGGCTGGAAGTTTTTAAGCAAATAAATGTGGTTGTAAGAGCTGATAATATTGCCTTAATTCAATTGTTAAAAAATGGTGAGTTTGCATCTCGGCTAACACTTATTACGGCCAGTGACGCAGCACATGGAATGAGTGCTTCATTAGTGTCTGGTGTTGCAGCCAACATAGAAGCCGATGGTTGGTTAATTGGTTTAGCAGATATGCCTTTTATCCAACCTTCCGTTATTTCTGACTCCTTAGAAGCACTCAAAAAGGGAGCTGAGATCACCCTCCCCATTTTTAATGGCAAACGCGGTCATCCAGTAGGTTTTTCATCACGCTTTAAGTCACAGCTATTGTCTTTGAACGGGGATAAAGGCGCTAAAGAAATCATTGTTTCTTCACCTGAAAAAACCACCTTTATTAAAAGTCTTGATGATGGCATTTTACAAGATATCGATACCCCGTAAAAAACTAGCTGACCGAAGCCATATAAAATGGGCTTAAAAATAACAGATAACATTTATCAACTGCTTCCTTTTAGAATATTAAATCCTAAAACACCAGCCCATGAAAGGGGAAATCGGCACGTCAGGCTTTATAGATATGATTGACCCTAAAGAGTTTCATCTTCCAATTTAATCAGCATTATAAATTTCAGCGTTTAGAGACATCATTCAAATAAATGATAAATAGCAGTATCAAACTTACCCCCAATTAACATACATTTTTAGTTAAGTTGATACACATAAAAATATAACCATCAACAAATAACAATAAAAATAGTATCATAGTTAAATAAATAGTTAACTTGGAATGAATAATGGCACTAAGTGATGTGATTAGAGAAGCACGTATTAGGCGTAATCTTAAGCAAGATGATACGGCGTTACTATTGGATGTAACGGTTCAAACATATAGCAAATGGGAAAATGGCATAACAGAACCTAAGGCCAGCCAAGTTGCCCAGTTAAGTGAAGTTTTAAACGTGCCTATGCAGCTTATATGCAGTGGTCAACAAGCTGAAAAGCTAGCTATACTAGACTTTGTAAGAGCTGTATCTAAACATACTAAAGCTCTAAGTGAGTTTGAAATGATAGAAGCTATTTGGCAGAACATTGATGATGATGCTAGATTTATTGATACATTGAAATCGCTTAATCATAAGGATGAATATGAGGCGGTTATCAGTATGAAAAAGATCACCCCTTAACGAAGTGATTGTCACATAGGGCGAAATACTACATTAATGTATATGCACTTAACTTAAAGCATATCTTTTAGGCGGATTTAATTAACAATTAAATAGTCAGATATAAATGTTATTGTTTGGCGCTATACCAACTAGGAAATAAAAGTAATTACTAACTTTGTAATTGACGCTTCGCTATCAACAATAATGTTTACTAAAAATACCTCGAGATGTAAAACACAAAAAACAATTCTCATATGTCTACATTGTAATTTGCGTCATACAATCAAAAACGTATCAGTTAATGACTTTAATATTTATTTAATCTTATCGTTAAAAATGACATCGTGATCCGGCACAAAATAAGATAAATTTATACCCAGTACGATTTAATCTGAACGCTATAACGGAGCTTATTAACGTCGTAAACACCAAATAAACAACATGCTAATCTCTATCAATGTTGATATTTCTAGTTATTCTTACATTATCGCGGTTTATTATGGCTTAAATCACCCATTTTTGATGAGTATTTCAGCGATAAGATGAAATGGATAAGTGACTGATATTAGGTTTAAAAATAAAATTTATAGCTTAATTAATGGTCATCGTCCGAGCAGTAAATACTATTATTAAAAAATAAATGTTTTAACTATTATACTCGCTGCCTTAATTTGAACTCATCCTATTAAACAATGACTTATCGCAATAAATAGTTAAATTATTAGTGTTATTTCTTAATACTTCAAAATTTAATTTTTGTTAGGTTTATCCTTCGAAAGTTATCAGAATTCAAATTTTGAAGATTACGTTTTTTCAAAACTTAATTAAAATATCGCGATGATCGAAGTTCTTTAATTTTTTGATAAAACCCAATCTGCTTTAAATAATCATGCATTTGTTCAGCATCTACTCGGTCTTTCTCTTGAGCACTTTTTCCATTACAAAATATAAAATCATCAGGATGCCATAGTCCTAACTTCACTGTATTTTGGATCAGTTCAGCAGAAAAACTATTCGCTAAAATATTTTCTGATAAGTGATGAATAAAATCACCTTTCTGAGTTAACACTTTTTTATCTTGGAAAAATAATAATGACATCGCTTTGATCATCATTCTTGTTTTATAGTAATCCCAATAGCCAAAATACACAGGTAAAAATCGACTATAGCTAAACTCATTTTTCTCAGACTTTTGCTCACGACATTGAAGCACAATCATTACATTCTGATTAGTATCATAATCTTCTGTTGGCACAAATATTATATTTTGTTCAGCCATAAAATGGGCAGTAATAACTTCGTCATGTTTTATGGGATAATCGACGATTAAGTCATATACCGATCCAAAGTCATAGCCGACCTCATAGAAGTCTTGAATCCTGCCCTCTCCTGTATCTAACCAAAATCGATTAATAAAAAAGTGTTCCGAGAGTCGATCTAAAAACCGAATCGTTATTACTTTTCTAATCGAATCAAGATTATCAAAATCGCTCAATTGAAAGTTAAATTCAGGAAACACACTAGCAATTCGTGCAACAGGAATATCATGTGCATCAAATATTCGCATAACACGTTTTGCTATTGCTCGAGTATCACTACGCTTGGCATATTTACGATCATCTAACCATTCTTTGAAATCAAAAAGTTTTTTGATCGAAAGAAGGACTTCGGAAATGGTCATTTTGCCAATAATAAATCAAATACAATGCGTGCAAAATTTGCAGAACGAGAAGGATTAGATAATAGCTGCATCATTTGATTTTGATGTGCATCACTACTATCCATAATCGCATCATCAATCGCTTTAATAAAATCACCCAACATCGCTTGCTCTGGTGAGTTATTAGCGATTTGTTTCATCACTAAATCATTCTCACTGATTTTATCTCTTATCGTGTAGGCATAATTGACCAAATCTTTATCGGTTAATTCATCAGTAATAAACAATTCATTCAATCGAGTGATGATTTGAGACAATAATTCTTCTTTTTTATCTTTTGGTTTAGCGGTACCTAACTCATCACCTGGTTCTAATTTATAGTCTGACGACGCCTCTGCTAGCTTAAGATCTTGATGACGAATTTTCGATAAACGATAATGACTTAGCATAACATCGTCAAGTGTTACATCATCTTCATCCGTGATAGTTTCACGTAACATTGGGCGAAGATGTCGAGCAAATAAACACAATTTTTCCAGCTCTTTATTATCGTAATCAACAATCTGAGACATGAACTCATAAAACCGAACAAAAGAACCTAAATCTTTTTTGAATATTTCCAAGGCATCTTTTGCTTTTTTACATTCTGTAAAACTATTTTCGGCATTGGCCGTCACCACGGGATCATTGAATTTTTTGACCCGTTCAAACATGTCTTTCGCTTCTTTAAATGAATCAATCGCTAATTTATATCGTTTTTGCCAGCGGTCTACCGCAGGTTTACACAAATTTGAAATCGCGGCATTGCTTATGCTCTTAATTAAATATGCCTCACAAAATTGCTCAACTTCATGGCTATGAAAAATACCCGATGCAGTTAACTTATCAAACAGATCAAAAATCAAATCAGGATCAGACACATCAGCCAATTCAGCCGTTTCAAAATAAGGCTGAAAGGACTCAAGAATATCTTGTGGATCATTAAAAAAATCAAGAATATAAGTACCCGTTTCAGCTTTACCAGGATACGTTCTATTTAAACGCGACAAAGTTTGCACACACTCAACACCGCCCAATTTTTTATCGACATACATCGCACATAATTTGGGCTGATCGAACCCCGTTTGAAACTTATTCGCTACAATCATCACCTGATAATCATCCGAATCAAAAGCCTTCCGCATATCGCGACCTTTAAGATTCGGATTCATATTTGTTTCGGTAAACTTGTCGCCAATCAGTGCTGACGAATTGGGATCTTTATCGGTGAACTCAACCTCTCCCGAAAATGCCACCATTGCATGAATATTTTTGTAACCCTTCTCTTTGGCCTTTTGAGCAATATAGTGATCAAAGCCCATTTTGTATCGCACGGCTTCTTTACGTGAACTGGTCACTACCATCGCTTTGGCTTGTCCGCCTAATAAGCCTTGCACATTGTCTTTAAAGTGCTCAACAATCACTTGCACTTTTTGCGAAATATTATAATCATGCAAGCGAACCCACTGATTCAGCTTTATTTTTGCTTTTTTACTTTCTACTTCTTGGTCGCTGCCGGCAATTTTCATCGCCAAGTTATAAGCCACTTTATAATTGGTATAATTTTTCAACACATCAAGAATAAAGCCCTCTTCTATGGCTTGTCGCATGCTATACACATGATACGATTCTGGCTTATTGCTTCGTGAAGGCGGCAATTCTGGATGAGGCAGGCGACCAAATAATTCTAAGGTTTTAGTTTTAGGCGTTGCGGTAAAGGCAAAATAACTCAAGTTTTTAGCATGACGACGTGATGCTACGACATCATCAAGAATATCTTCAGAACTCAGATCCTCGTCATCATCGGCAACATCTCGCATCAATACTTCTTTTAATTGTCGCGCCGTCGAGCCTGATTGTGATGAATGTGCCTCATCAGCAATAATCGCAAAATGACGTTCTTTTAAACTGACACTATTCTCAATCGCTTTCAAAACATAGGGAAAGGTTTGAATCGTCACAATAATAATGGGCTGTGAATTTTCTAATGCACTCGCTAATTTATCGGACTTTGAACCATCCCCCTCTTTTTTATTGATTCGCCCTACCACTCCATCAACATGTTCAAACTGATAAATCGTTTCTTGTAATTGATCATCCAACACCGTGCGATCAGTGACAATAATCACTGAATCAAATTGTTTATTGCCCGCATTATTATAAAGTGACGATAACTGATGCGCCGTCCACGCAATCGAGTTCGATTTACCCGAACCGGCACTGTGTTGAATTAAGTATTTATGACCTGTGCCCTCAGTTTTAGCCGCATTCACTAATTTATTCACCACATCCCATTGATGATAACGAGGAAAAATAAGCGTCTCTTTTTTATACTTACGCCCTTCCCAATCTTCTTTTTCTTCAATCTGCAAATGCACAAACCGAGCAAGAATATTCAGCAAATTATCAGGCAATAACACCTCATTCCATAAATAATCCGTTGCGTATTGATGCACATCTTCTGGCACATCATTACCCGCGCCGCCTTCTGCGGTGCCTTTATTAAACGGCAAGAAAAAAGTCGCATCACCTTCTAAGCGTGTCGCCATATACACTTCATATTGGCTCACCGCAAAATGCACCAAGGCACCGCGTTTAAAGGTTAATAAAGGTTCAGGTTTTTTCGTAACGGGGTCGATAGCAAAGCGGGTGGATTTATATTGTTTAATGGCATTGTGAACCGCTTGTTTAAATTCTGATTTCAACTCCAAAGTCGCCACCGGCAAACCATTTACAAACAACACCAAATCAATTCGCCATTTTTTAGCACGCGATCCGGTTTCGACTTCATGTTCATCTGTTGCCCACGGGCTATAGACTAATTCTGGCACCACACGTAGACGATTTTGCTGATATCTTGCCAAGGTATCAGGGTTTAAATCATGTTCGGGTTTAAACTGACACAAACTAAATCGCGTACCACGATCCCGAAGCTCATGACGCAACACCCCCAAAGTACCAAAGGTACGCAAGTCTTTATTAGCGGCATTGGGGTCAGCTTTATTGAGCTGTGATGCCACGCGTTCTAAAAATTTAGATTCAGAATCAATCGGATACAACTTACAAAATTTCTGCCATTGTTCATCTTGCGTGTCTTTAACAAAGCCTAATAAATCTTCAGGATATAACGCTAACTCACGGTTATAGTTTTTGGCATCGCCTAACAACCAGCCATTAGCGACTAACTGTTGAATCATGTCATGTTGAAACGCAAACTCATTGGCACTCGCCATCGAAAAATCCTTTTATGTAATGGGCATTAGCGTTTGAAATTGTTTTGTCATTATCATTTGCTATCAGCTAATAAATCTAACCGTGATTGTGCCATAACCTTAGTTAAAAAGGCATTTTCATTGCTTAAACGTTGTTTAAACTCGGCAACAGAATATAAAGTTGGATTGATGGGGCGCTGTAGTTGAACTTCAGCAGGTTCAAGCAAAGCCATGATCTCACTATAATTCAAGTCAGCACCAACTAACATCACATCAATATCACTGCCTGCATGTTCATCACCTTTAGCGATAGAACCATAAATAAAGGCGTGTTCACAGTGTGGCAAAATAGTCGCTAAGCTAGCTTTTAATACACCGCTAATACCAAATGTTTTCTGAACGATTTGTAATAGTTCATGGTAAATAGGTGATGCCGTATTGGCTTGGTAATGATTTTGATTACCTTGCTTACGCACTATCAGCAAACCTGCATCAGTCAATTTAGCCAACTCTCGGCTGATCACACCTCGACCCATTGCGGCATAACGCACCACTTCATTCAAATAAAAGCTTTTCTCTGGTTGCCCTAAAAGCAAGCTCAAAACCATTTGCTGTGCTTTAGTAAATAAAGCATCGCCCACTGAAATACGCATCGTCTACACCATTAAAATAAGACCCAATTTGGGTACTATAAGCCCCAAATTGGGTCTTGTCTAATAACGCATTGAATACTAAGTATCATTTACCTTTATTAGATATCGTTTTATTGAACATTTGGCCGGTTAAAACTGAATAACTTTTATCGCCATGTCTTTGTTATAAATGAATAATTAGGGATATCCAAACTATTTTTCAATGAAGTTTGGCCGCTTTATTGGCCGGATGACGATTACCCTAGAGAATCAATCTAGTCTGACCCTGACTAATCTAGAGACAGGTTTGTTTTTTTAAGATCATTTTTTATTAAAGTCTTACGCTCGCCGCTGGGCATTCATTTCTTTTATTCGTATCATCCTGTTACTCACCATTCGGGCACTACGGTGTTCAAATTTGTTCCAGACAAATTTGTGCGTTGCCAAAAGAAACAGAACCAAAGACAAATATGTAGGAACATATTTGAAGCGCGAAGCCACCCCGATAGGGGTGAAATACAGGGATGTATTTCATTCTAAGGCAACCCGATATCGCCTTAATTCCAACAACTAAACTGCTTTTGTGGCGTGGTCGAAAACTCGCTACGCTCAAACACTCGACCACTTCATCCACAAAAACAGCTCAATTGTTGGCGGCAATAAACGGGATATATGGTGGTGACTACAAAGGTACGAAGAACTAAATTAAAACACCATTACTGCCCTGTTGCGAAGCCGAGCACCGCAAGATCTGAATGATCAAAATACTGCGGTGTTTGAGCGTAGCGAGTTTCGCAGTATTTCATTCAGATCTGAGGAGCACAGGGAACCCGCAGGGCAAGCATGGGTTGGCTTTTTTTGATTCGTTTTTTGGCCACGCAAAAAATGAATGCCTAGCGGCGAGCGTAAGACTTTAAAATAAAAACTTGGCTAAATTGTGAAACTATTAAGCTGGTTGCCTAACATCAATTTTACCCGTCACCGCCGCTGAGATTAGGGCTGTTCGGCGTACTTGCATTAACTCAATACTTTCATTGCCCTTAGCAATCAACGCATCGAATGCTCTACATTTCTCATCCAACCATAAACGCATTTTTTGTTGCTCTTCCAATGAGGGCTGAGCAAAAAAAATTTTCGCAATTCTTCCAAGACCAAGATCATTGTTCGTTGCACCATATGTGTATTGCTGCGACTGCTCGTAGCATGCAGTACCATTCAAAACATATGTAAAATAGAAAGGATCCATTTTTGATTGAATAGTCTTCAATACCGCAACGTGAACCCAAACCTGGAAAGGAAACTCAAGATCGACTGCTCTAGCAATCCCAGTAGTTCCTCCTTTTGTCAAAAGAACATCGCCTATTTCTGGTGTCACTCGTTTATTGAACTCAAGGAAATCTGCCTCACTCACATACTTAGCATCATCCAGCGACCAACCATCCACTTTAATATTTCTAGCTGATATAAACATATAGCCGTCATCAACATACTTTGGTGAAAAGTGAGGTCCATCAACTATTCTTGTAACGACATTTTTTACCCGGGTTACCACCCAATGCGCCGGCACTTCCCCCAACCACTCAACACCTGAATCACGCATCGGGGCATCGAGGTTTAAACCTTTGGTGACGGCATGACTAATCACCGCTTGGCGTTTTTCTTTTAGCAAAGTGATCAACTGTTGTTGTTTATCGATTAGCGTGTCGATTTTAGCGGTTTGATGATCGAGAAACTTGATGATTTGTTGTTGTTCTATAGCTGGAGGCAGAGGAATTTCAAAGCTGTTTAAATTACCTGTAGTTAATTGATTAATTGTTGCTGTGAGAAAAGAACCTGATTGATATTCGAATAGAGCGGAATTAAATACTTTTGATAAATAATTATTATAAGGGCTTCTAAAAACTGACATAAATGCACCAAAACTCATTCCAACAGCATCTTGGTTAATTTGTGCATTCTTACCTATCAGAGCTCTACTTCCATTACGGGCACAGATTAATATGTCACCTTTTTGAGTGAGTAATTTCTCAGGTATTACTTTATTAACATATACATTATCTTCAAAAGCTAATTGTTTGTTTTGCACATTTGATGATCTTAAAACTAAAGTTCCTGCCCCTTCATCGACTACATCATCAGGAGAATAAGTTAGTCCAATTAATGCATCACCCAAATACTTTAAACGCTTTACATCCCAATGATTAGGAATTTGATTTAACCAACCTAGATGAGTTTTCCTGTACTCCGAATAAGCCCGATACTTCCCCGCCATCAGGAATGCACCTCTTTCAATAACGCCATAATCTCTGCCGATACTGCATCTAAATCCGCATCAATATCCACTAAATCTCGTGGTGGTTGATATTGATAAAAATGACGGTTAAACGGAATCTCATACCCTACAATACCGATTTGTTGATCTTTATCATCGGTTTTTGAGGCATCAATCCACGCATCGGGTACGTGGGGTTGAACTTCTTTTATAAAGTAGGCTTCGTTTAAGTCATCCACTGTTTGGCTTGGATCAAGAGGCACATTTTCATAATCACGCAAGTCTGGGTCTGGTTTGTACTCAACATACATAGCGTCAACCTTATAAATGCCATAGATTGCGGGTGAATCTTTTTTATGGTCAGGATGACCGGTATGCCGCGGCGGCATGGATGCCGAAGAGCGGCGAATCACTTTTTCTGCATCGGGATTCTTCCAACTGACGGCATTGGTGATCTGTTTTTTGTCATTAGCATCGAGTGTGATGTTATGTGTTTTACACGCCGCTTTGATGACATCGTCATACTGATTCATATCATCATATTGTGCTTCGCCGATTGCGGTTTGCAGTTGTTTAGCTTTGAGCATGATCTGTTGTTGTTTGTGCCATGTTTCAGCATTAAGCAGATCTTTAATTTGTTTTTCTTTTAAATCGCTAAAGTGGCTTTTGATGTGGGCACGAATTTCAACTGCTTGTTCGCTCAGTTGTCCGTACTGTTCACAGTCTGCATCATCACGCCACGTTGTTTCACCAAATTCAGCATAGATCCATTTCATCGCGGCAGTTAAGGGTTTGTTGGCAAAGCGTAGTTCGGCAATGCGATCATCACTGAATTGATAGCTTTCCCGCAACGGGCGTTCAATGGTGATACGGCGATAACCAAATTCATAACTATTAAAAATTTTGCTGGCAAATGTTTTTGCCACCTCGGTTTTAGGGTTGGCTGATTGGCGACCGCGATTACTTTTTTGTTCGGTGGGTTTATCGAGTTCGGTGGCGGTAACGGTTTCAAAGCCACCAAAGGTTTTGATAATAGTGGCAATATCATCATCACTCATTTCATTACGTTTTGAGCCGAGTGATTTACGCATTTTGCCATAAAGATTCACGCCGTTAATCAGTTGTACTTTGCCTTTTCTTTCTGCTGATTTTTTATTAGATAATACCCACACATAAGTGGCAATGCCGGTGTTGTAAAACATATCGGTCGGTAAAGCGACAATGGTTTCGAGTAAGTCAGCTTCTAATATATAACGGCGAATTTCTGATTCACCTGAGCCTGCACCGCCAGTAAATAACGGTGAACCATTGAGAATAATGCCAATACGACCGCCACCTTGTGAGGCATCACGGAGTTTATCAATTAGGTGTAATAGGAATAATAAGGAACCATCTGACACGCGGGGTAAACCAGCACCAAAACGACCATCAAAGCCTCTTAATGTATGTTCGTCTTTAATATCGCCTTCGATCTTTTTCCAATCGACGCCAAACGGCGGGTTGGATAACATGTAGTCAAATTTTTCGATGGTGAGTTGATCATTCGATAAGGTGTTGCCCAGTTTGATATTGCTGACTTCTTGGCCTTTAATCAGCATGTCAGCCTTACAAATTGCATACGATTCTGGATTGAGTTCTTGGCCATAAGCGACCATGCGACTGCTGGGGTTTAACGCATGCACATATTCCATGCCTGATGATAAAAAGCCGCCCGTGCCCGCTGTTGGATCATAAATAGTACGAATAGTGGCATCTTGTGACAGGGCTTGATCATCTTCAGTAAATACCAGTGCGGTGGTGAGATGAACAATATCACGCGGGGTAAAGTGCTCCCCTGCTGTTTCGTTGGAGCTTTCTGCAAAACGGCGAATGAGTTCTTCAAACACTAAACCCATTTCATGATTAGAAATGGCTTTAGGGGTGAGATCCATAGTGCGGACTTTTTGCACGATTTTGTATAACAGGTTGTTATCGCTGAGTTGGCCGATAAAGTCGTTAAATTTGAAGTGTTCAAAAACCTCACGGGCATCTTTAGAAAAGCCCTGTAGATAAGATTCTAAATTATCTTTAATCCCTGCTTCGCCGAGTTTAGATAAGTCCATTTTGGAACTATTAAAAAATGATAGGCCGTTGGTGGCGCGTAATATCATTTTTTCTTGAGCTTGTTCTGGCAGGTTTAGCTTGAGCACGTTGTCGTGGGCGACTAACACTGCTTCTTTAGTCTCTTCTAATACGCCTTCTAAGCGACGTAATAAAGTAAACGGCAAGATGATGCGACCATATTGGCTTTGTTTAAAATCACCGCGTAATAAATCGGCTAATGACCAAATATAGGCCGCAAGGTTGTTGGTGTTTTGGGTCATTGACAGCTTTTCCATTTATTGTGAGTCACATTCCATATTAGTGATGACGACAGGACTGCTTTAAGGGGGCTAGGCTAGCGAGTGATGATACAACATTAAAGGTGAATAGACCTTAAGACATTGGCCTTTTTGGCAATCACTTTAACGATGCAGGGTGGTTTTATCTGAGTTGCTTAGCACGAATAAACGTAATGCCCTGCTTTTGTTGTAACGCCGCTTCTATCATATGGTGAGCAATATTTCGGGCTGGGTTAGCTTGCATTGATTTGGGTATCAGGCCAGCAAATACTTTTATAAAATTCAGCATCAGCTGTTCACCAAGGCGTTTTTCATTGCGTTTACCTTCAATTAAGCCCGGTCTAACGATAGTCAGTGAAGGATAATTAAGTTGAGTGATGGCGGCTTCAATTTCACCTTTGACTTGGTTGTAAAAAAACCGAGATGACACGTTGGCACCCATGGATGAATTTAGTACAAATGATGTTGCACCGTGTTGACGCGCCATGCTGGCAATGGCGAGTGGATAGTCATAATCGACACGTCTAAATTGTGTTTTAGTTTTCGCGTTACGCATGGTGGTCCCTAAGGTACAGATCACTGAATCTACGTCCCACCATGCTGCGGATTGCGGTAAGTTATCAAAATCAACGTCAATAACATCAAGCTTTGGATGTGCTTCAATAGCGCTTCGTGTTAATACTACGATTTTACTAATATCTGGGTCGTTTAAAGCTTGTTGTAAAACATGGTGACCTACTAAACCTGTCGCACCCACTAAAAGTAATTTCATCGTGTATTTTTCCTTTATAAAGAGCTTATATTTTTGGCTTTAATCCACAGATCTTTTTGCCCAATAACTTCAAACCTTGCCCATAAACGGAAGGCTTCACGTTCACAGCTGCCCGTGCTGTATGCACCATGACCCGCAACGGTTTTGTAGATGATTAAATCATTGCTGGCTTTGTTTTCGACACCACTATCAATGATTTGTCTTACACTCCATAAATAACCGATTTTTCCATTGCTGTAATAGTGTCCCGTTTTAACGGTATTAGGGTGTTCTATTTTTGTTTCGGCATGCTGTTTTGCTAGTTCCAGTAACTCAGTTAGCCCTTCTTCAGTAATGTCTATAAATGAATCAAGCTCGTGTATAGCAGCATTAAAATCTTCCGTGGTTAAACTAATCTCCTCGTTGATATGTGCTGGACGAGGTAATGATTTAAAATGTTTTGCATTTAGATGTAAGGGGTATCGCCGCCATGAAAAAAGATAATTAAATAATATGGCAACAGCAACCAGCACCAGCACATTAACAAGTAGAGGAAAGACTAAATAGCTATAACCTAAATTGAAAATATCTGGGCCACCGACAACGGCAGTCAGTGCGGTAGCACCACCGGGAGGATGGATGCAACGAAGATAGTACATTGCACCAACAGCAAGTCCTACTGCTAAACCTGCAGAAATTGCAGTTTCAGGAAGGTACTTATGACAACTAACGCCTATGAAAGCCGACACTAAATGCCCGCCAATGACCGGCCACGGTTGAGATAAAATGCCATGAGGCACCGCGAATACTAGTACAGCTGTTGCGCCTAATGAGGCAATAATCAACACACTAGCGGGGCTTAAAAGGTGGGTTTGTAGTGTTAGTGATGCAAGAGCAATCGTGAGCGTAATACCGATAAACCCGCCTGTTGCCGAAATAAGCTTTTCACCATGACTCGTTTTATTACTTTCTATACCTAGCCATAAACAAAAAGTTTCTGAAATTTTACCTAGCATTGATGAACCTATCCTGAGTTCGCTGAAATTAAACGTGGTAGATTATGGCATAGCTCAAACTGTTACTCATTGAATACTGTTAATTTAGTAATAAATAATACTTGTTCAGACGAAAAGTACAGCTGAAAATCACTAGTTTAACTATCACTCTCTATTGTATCGGTTATTTCCTGTTCCTTAAGAAATAGGAGAGTTTAAGCCATTAATTTTGGTACTTTTGTTTTGAAAAAACGCATATAAAACAGCATCGCGAATTACCGAAGGCGTTACTATTTGACTCACAAACCCCACCGTATGAAAAGTAATGTGGCAAAAATGGCCGCAAGAAGATTCATCATGCTCTGTATCTGTTGCTGATAAATCATCATGATGAATGGAAATCAAATGTTATTCTGTCACTTTCTCATCATAAGTATTGCGAGCCGATACCATGTTAATGGTCAGCAAGTTCACTATAAGAAATAGAATAAGAAAAGATGATTTCAAGGTGAGGACCATCGCATAACTTAGTTCATAATTCAAACGGTAACGAGAATACTGCCCTCTTCCAATTAAGTATGAACTGTTTTTTTAACAGAAACACCCAATCGCTTTGCCAAGCGTATTAGGTTGGCCCTATCAATATTTAAATTTCGGGCTGCTTCGCTCCAGTTTCCCTTTGCTTGCTCAACACTATAAACAATACATTGACGCTGAAATAATTGTGTTGCTTCATTTAAATCTCGCGTTTGTATCGCTTCATTTGACGCGTCTTTCATCGTGTCGCCGATAGATGTTAATAGGCTAGCATCTGGTAATTCCAAAAAGTGTTTATCAAGCGAAATGATGCCATTATTATCTGCTTTAGCCTTAGCTTTTAGTGATGCTCTGCTGATGACATGCTCTAGCTCTCGAACATTACCTGGCCAAGAATAGTTCATTAACGCCAGTTCAGCCTCTTTGGACAATTTGAGTTGTCTAAGCCCTAATTTTCTACTAGTCTTTTCAAGAAAATAACCGGCAAGGAGTAACGCATCATGACCGCGTTGATTAAGCTTCGGTACTTTTAATGGATACACTGAAAGACGATGGTATAAATCAGCTCTAAAGCGCCCCTTTCTCACCTCTTCCTCTAAATCTCGATTGGTCGCCGCAATGACCCTGACCTTAACGTGCTCCACATGATCTTGCCCAACAGGTTGAATTTCACCACTTTGTAACACTCTTAATAATTTACTCTGTACCGATAATGGCAGTTCGCCAACTTCATCAAGAAATAAACTACCACCATGAGCAAGCTGGAATTTACCCGCTCTCGCTTTTTCTGCCCCTGTAAAGGCACCTTTGGTATGACCAAACAATTCGGCTTCAGCGAGTGTTTCTGTTAAAGAGGCACAGTTAATATGCACTAAGGACTTGTCTTTAAGCCCCGACATTTGGTGTACTTTACGGGCAACAAGCTCCTTACCCACTCCCGTTTCCCCCATAATTAAAACAGTGTAGTCAGAACTCGCTACCAGTTGAATCTCATTTTTAAGGGCCAGCATTAACTTGCTTTGACCAATAAGTTCTCCACCATCCTTTAATAAGGCTTCTTCTGTCAGTTCTTGCACAAGTTCGTAAGCATGTTGAGCACTCATCTCTAACTTCTTGAATTCCAATGCTGTTTTTAATGTCGCTGACGATAACGCAGCAATGAGTTCTAAGCTTTTACTGTTTATATTGTTGAACGCTTGAGCTTGTAAACTATCGATGGTCACTACGCCTATCAGCTTCTGGTCCGAATAAAGCGGTAGCCCCATACAGGAGTGAACAGGTAAATCTCCCGCCATAGCGAGTAGTAATCCATCGTAAGGATCAGGCAAAGCACAAGGTTCGGGAAAGGTCATGGGTTTACTTGATTCACAGATCAACTTAAGCCTTGGGTGTTCCTCTAGTAAAAATCGTCGTCCTTGAACATCAGTTGATAAACCCTGAGTGGCTAAAGGCGTCAGAATGTTCTCGTGTAGGCCGAGCAATACCACAGCATCACATTGAATAGCCTTCCTAATAGAATCAAGTAAGCGATCAAAGCGGTCATCATTATTAATACTGTTTGCTAAATCTAATGCAACTTCAATTAATAAATTGGAATTAAAAAGGGTCATAAATATACCGATCATTAGGTTTAGGTCAATTTAACACGTTTATGATAAATAAACCTATTTTAATATGTGTCATAATGACTCTTACAAACACATTTAAAACGATATCGTATTGATAATTATTGAATATTTAGTATGGCATGCATTCTGCTCTCTTAAAGTGACTGATCCATAATCTAACAGTAATAAGAGGTAATCTATGTTATCAACGAACACAATTGAAATTGTAAAAAGTACTATTCCTTTACTTGAAAATGCAGGCGTTGAAGTAACAGACTATTTTTACAAACGAATGTTTGAACACAATCCAGAGCTTAAAGATATTTTCAACTTAGCTAATCAAGCTTCAGGACGCCAACAATTTGCACTATTTAGTGCGGTGGCTTCTTATGCTAAAAATATCGACAACTTAGGTACATTAGGTGATTTAGTTGAGCGCGTTGCTCAGAAACATACTAGCTTTAATATTCAACCTATACAGTATCAAATTGTTGGCCACCATTTAATCGAAACCCTTCGTGAGTTGGCACCTGATGATTTTACCGATGACGTAGCAACAGCTTGGATTGAAGCTTATGGTTTACTCGCTGATGTATTAATTGGTCGTGAGCGCGATCTTTATGATGCCTCTTCCGAACAGCGTGGCGGATGGAATGGCCCCCGTTTATTTAAAGTACAAGAGAAAGAAAAAGAATCAGAATTAGTCACTAATTTTACCTTTGTACCTGTTGACGGGGGGCATGTTAGAACCTATTCACCAGGTCAATATATAGCGGTCAGAGTTAAACCTGACAATGCTGACAACGTCGAAATAAGACAATATTCCTTATCAGATAAATTCAATACTGACCATTACCGCATCAGCGTTAAAAGAGAATCATCACCTATGTTAGGAATGGTATCTAACTACCTACATGATCAGGTTAATGTAGGAGATACTGTTGAACTGATGCCACCTGCAGGTGCCTTCTATCTTAAATACAGTGATAAACCAACAGTGTTAATTTCTGCTGGTGTTGGCATCACACCAATGATGGCGATGCTAGAAACCATTGTTGATAAAGGCATTGAACACCCCCTCTTATTTTTACACGCTTGTAAAAATAAGCAACAACATTCATTTCAACAGCGTATTGAAAAGCTCTCTTCAATCTATATAGATATGAAAAACTTTTATTGGTATGGCGAAGAGCAACAAGAAGATAAAACAGCATTAACGGGTATGATGGACCTGAATGCTATTCGTCATGATCTTCCCGTTAATGATGGTCATTTTTATGTGTGTGGGCCGATTGAGTTTATGCGTTTTATCAAATTACAACTACGTGTATTAGGTGTAAGCCTCGATCGTATTCACTACGAAACATTTGGTCCTCATGACGATATTTAATTATTAATCTTTAATATAGGTGGCAGCGGTAACTGCTACCTATTCTATTTTTAGTAGCTTAAATTGTTATTATAGGAGTAAAGTTAATATCAACTAAATCTGAACGTTACAATTAACTTTTTAAGAAAAATCATGCCATTACCTGATAATTACACCTTGTTACAAATGAAAAATTGGCGTAATCAGCAACGTGAGCAATTAATAGGAAAGCGTATTTAAACAGTAATTGTGGCTACTCTTACATTATCAATCCATCTGTTTTAGCCATTGCACACCACCTAAACGTTTTTGCTGCTTGAGGTTCCATAGAGCTCTATCACGAATCTGTGCTGATGGTCTTGCCGGATCATAGCGTAATGGGCTAGGTAAACAGGAGGCGAGTAATGCTGATTGCATAGGACTAAGACGTTTGGCTGAGTGGCCAAAATGATGGAGACTTGCTGCCTCTAAGCCAAATACACCCTCCCCCCACTCGGCGATATTTAAATAGACTTCTAGTATTCGTTGCTTACCCCACGTCAATTCAATTAACAAGGTAAACCATGCTTCTAAGCCTTTACGTAGCCAACTGCGACTCGTCCATAAATACACATTGCGTGCTACTTGTTGACTAATTGTGCTGGCACCACGTAGTTGGCTGCCGTTATCTGAGGCGCGTAATGATTTGAGGATGGAATCAATATCAAAGCCTTTGTGCAAAGGAAATAACTGATCTTCAGCGGTAACAACGGCAAGTGCTGCTTGTTTAGGGATATTGTCCCAACTCAACCAGGATTGTTTTAATTTGAAATGATCCGTGTTGGAATATAACCAGCGATCAATCATAACCATAGTGACTGGCGGATTAAGCCAACGAAACGGCACAACCATGACTATGCTCACTAGAACAAACGCCAGCATAAACAATAATAAATAACGGATAAATAGTTGTTTGAATTTTTTCACTAAATGATCGTAACAGAACCATCTAAATAAAGAGAATAATCTATCACTATCTTAGTTGCTAGATGCTTTAATTAAAGATTTTTCGATATTGTCTTATTTAAATAGTTGTGGTCTTTGCTCGCAGTAATACAGTTGTGTTGATGCGTTTCGCGGTAACGGTCAGCCTTAATGACACTTTAGTGTTGATGACTCTTATAGATTATTTCCACATCACGTCGGTGTTTCGTTTTGCTGCCGCAGCAAGGAGTGCTAGCAACGGTAATGCGCGATTATGCATACTGATTGTAGGCTCATCACCATCATTCGCATTTTTTGGTGATGGCTGCTCTGCGTTAGCATCTAAAGCTGCTTTTAATCGCACTAATGCTTTAGGTATATCGGCGGCTAAAAGTGCACTTGGGACAGTGCCACTATGTCCCATCATTTTTAATAAAGGCAAAGCGACATCTCCAAACATTATAATGTCGGCATATGCCTTTGTTGTAAACGTTACCAGCATGTCATGCTCCATAAAACAATAAATATGGAAGTTTAACAGCTAGTGGTGCTCATCAAGTGCTTAGATATTATTGTTTTTAAGTTCGAGGTAAACATCTTTTGTTCAATCTCAAAAAAAGTGTCATCACTTCCTCACGACAGATCGCCGGGTTTGACCAAAAGTAGGGCTGCTTGCTGTTATTCGCCTGGTCTTCTTAGCATTTTACGCACCTCACCAACATGCATTTCTTCTTGCGAGATTAAACGTCGTGCATATTCTTCCAGCAAGACACTTTTACCCTCAACCAATTCTAATAAATGGTGGTATGCAGATAATGAGGTTAATTCATGCTGCAGCGACTCACGTAAAATGTCACCGATATCGTGTTTATGTGTTTCAAGTAATGACCCTATTCCTAATGAGGGATGGTGATCAAGATGGGTAATTAATTCACCTGCCTCATGAGCATGTATTAGTGATTCATCTGCTTGGCTACGCATCCATGACACAATAGGAATACGACCGTATCCAAAGACCATGAGTGAATAATGGCAATAGCGAACAACGCCAGCCAGCTCGGTCTCAAGAATTTCATTTAATACTGTAATAACAGCATCTTTATCAAAGCTTGGTTCAGACATTGTTTTTCTCCTCACGCACTGCTTTTTCTATACCAGAAATACTTAGTCTTCAAGTGCTATGCGCCCCACTATCTCATGTTCAATCTTTAAGGCTGGAACAGTTAAAGTCATACGAACCTCAAGTGTCTCCGATCCCTTCAGACTGCCCAACTCTATAGCTCTGAGGACAGCATGTTCAATTTCTCGTTGTGACGTTATGCCGACTTTTTTCAGGTATTTCCTAGTCTCCATATTAAACGTATCATCGTTCATGATGACCTCTCCTATTTAGCAATGCTAAAAGCATTGAGCTTTTGGCTTAATCGTATTTAATATATTTAAACCTAGGATCATCGGGTGTGCCTTCCAGTGCGCCATCTTCTTTACCCGGCTGCCACATAATTACATCTTCGATTTTTTTAGCCAATTCAAAGTCTTTATTCGTAATACCTTTTGCTGCATGATTAGTTAACTTAACAATAACAAAGGCATAGGATAGACTCATGTCTGGGTGATGGAATGCGGCCTCAGCTAAGTGACCCACGGTAGTGACCAGCATTAAGGTGCTTTTCCAGCCACTGGTTTTATATTTGCGTCGTATCCAACCATTTTCAAAATACCAGTGAGGGAGCTCCGTTTTTAATCGAGCCTCAACCTCTTCAGCGGTATAGGTTTGTTCGTCTTTTACTTCTCGCCAACTCATGACATACCCCTTTATATTTAAGGACCGCTCACCCTAGTAGCTCATACTTAACGTGTATTGTCAACATGTTTTTCCGCGTTAAAAACAAGGTTAAAAGTAAAGCTTGAATAAGACTGAAATGGCAGACAATAAACTCAATAAATAGCCAATTTTCAGTCTAAATTTAATCTATTTAACATCTGAAAAATCAGGACTGCTTTAAAATTGGACTTTATTCTTAATAGCTTAGTTGCTGCTTACTTGTTTTATTCTCGATAACGCAGCGCTTCAACAACGGTTGTGAAAGCAGATGATGGCTGTTGGCGATTCGGATAATAAATATGATACCCAGAAAAAGGTGGGCACCAATCTTCCAGCACTCTGATCAACTGACCTTCATTAATGTATTCTTTCGCCATATCATAGGGAAGATAAGCAATACCAAGACCTGCTAAAGCAGCCTCGACAGCCAGATAACTACTATTGAAAGTAATTTGCCCTTGCAGACGAATGCTAAACTCAGTCTGCTCTTTTTCAAACTCCCATGAATAAATGCCGCCAAATGTTGGTAATCTGTAGTTGATGCAGTTATGTTTTTTTAAGTCATCAGGTATTAGAGGTATTGAAGCTGTTGCAAAATAATCTTGTGTTGCAACAACTGCCATTTGAATTTCTGGCGAAATACGAACCGCAATCATATCTTTTGGAACCGACTCACCTAAGCGTACCCCCATGTCATATCTTTCAGCAACAATATCAATCAGCTTGTGGTCAATCGTTACTTCTACATTAAGATCGGGATAATCTTTAAGTATTTTTTCTAGCTTGGGCCAAATAAACATTTTTACGGGGTGTTCACTGGCGTTGATTCTTATTGTGCCGGAAGGACTGCCACTTAATTCGCCAATAACGGAAAGCTCTTCGCCAATCTCATCAAGCCTTGGGCCTATTTTGGCTAATAATCGTTCTCCTGCTTCCGTTGTTGAAACACTCCGTGTACTACGGGCAAGTAGACGAATGCCCAATTTTTTCTCCAAACCACTGACCGCATGGCTTAAAGCAGATTGGGAGATCCCTAATTTTGCCGCGGCTTTAGTAAAACTGCCTTCTCTTGCTACCGCTATAAAGCCTACGAGATCATTTAAATTGTCACGAAGCATGCAATCACCTACAGATACAAATGAATATATTTCATATATTTAGTATAAATTCTTTGCACATCAAGGTAAAGAAAGTTTAATCATGCTGGATAAGAATAAATTAGTGAATTTAATTCATAAGTTCAATCATGATTAGCTACCTAATCAATTTGTGAATCACCTGTTAAATTACCACATGATTTCTATCCTAAATGAACCAAGCTGATCATTCACTTAAGCTTAAATATACTCTTTAAGCAACTAATGCGCGATTTAACCATCTAACTCGCTCTTAACCTCGGCTTAACCGACGCATTGATATGCTGCCACTATCATTGGATGTAATTTTCCTTTCTTCACCATGATGGCTAGCTAAATTGAATTAAGCGTTAAGTGCACAAAAAATTCGAACGTTATAAACAGTAGTCACTTTCAGCATAAACAAAAAATTAAGAGAGTTTAAATATGAAAATAGTATCCTTGGCAATTATTTCTGCCTTGTCATTATCACTTATGGCATGTGATGAAAGTAATACTCAAGCTATCACCTCGATTCAAGCTCCAGTCCCCGCAGAAGTGGACGTTGTCTTACCACTTCAACACAAATTAACGGATTGGGATGAATTTACAGGTCGATTTGAAGCGATTAACACGGTTGACATGCGTGCACGCGTTACCGGTTATTTGGTTGAAAAAAAGTTTAAAGATGGTCAGATGGTTAAAAAAGGCGATGTCCTTTTTGTTGTTGATCCTCGTCCATTTGAATTCAAACTACAACGTGCTAAAGCTGAGCATTCCTTAGCACTGACAGAGTTCGAGCGTGCCAAAAAACTACGTGGTATGCGTGCCGTATCAGAAGAAGAGCTGGAACGACGCAATCAAGAGTTACATATTGCTAAGTCTTCATTAGATGAAGCTGAGCTGCAAAAAGCATTCACCCAAGTTATTTCACCAATAAACGGCAAAATAAGTGATAGTTTTGTCGATGTGGGTAATATGATCGAGGAAAATAGCACCCTTCTCACTCGCATTGTGAGCACTAACCCAATGCATTTCAGGTTTGAAGGCTCACAAGGCGAATTATTAAAATACCTTCGTCTTGATCGTGCAGGCCAGCGTCCGAGTAGTGATTCATCACCAAACCCTATTTATATCAAGTTGCTTGATGAAGATAAGTATTATCACCAAGGCCACATGGACTTTGTCGATAATATTGTGGATAACGGCACAGGCACCATTCAAGCACGTGCGATTGTAAATAATGATGATGGCATCATCTATCCGGGCTTATTTGGTAACGCTCGCCTACTAGGTCGTTCTGAATACGATGCACTTTTACTCCCTGAAAATGCCATTAATACCGATCAAAATAAAAAGTTTGTTTACATTATTAATGCCGAAAACAAGGCTGAAAGAGCTTACGTTGAAGTGGGTAGCTTGCTTGATAACGGTTTAATTGTTGTCACTAAAGGACTAAACAGTGATGCGCATGTGGTGATTAATGGCATTCAAAGAATTCGTTCTGCGGGTCAAACAGTATCTACTCTAGTTAAAGAATTAAAGTGGAAAGAAATTGATACTATCCCACTCTCGAATCAGGCTCAGTCTCGATTAACTTCTGAAACAAAACAATAAGGAGTTACTCAGATGAATTTTCCAAAATTTTTTATTGATAGGCCAATATTCGCTACAGTACTATCTATCATCACTGTCATTATCGGTGTCTTGGCTTTATTAAACTTACCTATTGAGCAATATCCACAAGTTGCACCTCCCACCATCCAAGTAACAGCAAACTATCCGGGCGCAACTGCTGAAACGGTAGCTCAGACCGTAGCCACACCTATTGAACAAGAAGTGAATGGTGTTGAGGGTATGTTGTATATGTTCTCACAAGCGACTTCGGATGGTGGCATGACCTTAACCATTACCTTTGAGTTAGGTACTGATCTGGATACTGCTCAGGTCTTGGTACAAAATCGTGTTGCTACAGCTGAGCCTAGATTGCCTGAAAGTGTACGCAGTATGGGGGTGACCACTAAGAAAAACTCACCTGATTTAATGTTGGTTGTGAATATGTTTTCACCTGATGGTACTTATGACCAAACCTATCTTGGTAACTATGGTGTACTCAATATTCGTGACCGATTACGTCGTATTGACGGTGTCGGTGAGGTCCGTGTATTCGGTGCATCTGATTATGCAATGCGGATCTGGTTAAAACCGGACTTATTACAATCCTACGATATTGCTGCAAGCGATGTCATGAATGCCCTACGTACTCAAAACGTACAGGTAGCAAGTGGTACGCTTAACCGTGCACCGCAACCTAATCAAAACTATTATGAGTACATCGTTCAAACACAAGGTCGATTAGAGTCTCCAGAAGAGTTTGGTCAAGTTATCGTCAAAACCGGTAATGATGGTCAAATTGTTCAGCTAAAAGATATTGCCCGTATTGAATTAGATGCCCAAGATTATGTCACTAATGGTTATTTGGGCGAAAATCCAGCCGTTGCCTTACCTATTTTCCAACGTCCGGGCACTAATGCAATTGAAACAGCAAAAGCCATCATGGATGAGATGGAAGATATCGCAAAAGACTTTCCACCCGGTATTGAATACAATTTCGCCTACAACCCAACTGAATTTATCGAACAATCAGTCAAGGCTGTAGAACACACCGTTTATGAAGCAATATTCTTAGTTGTTATTGTTATATTAGTGTTTTTACAAACATGGCGTGCAGCGATCATCCCCATTGTGGCGATCCCAGTGTCATTGATTGGTACCTTTGCAGTAATGTCAGCAATGGGATTTTCATTAAATAACCTAACGTTGTTTGGACTAGTACTCGCTATCGGTATTGTGGTCGATGATGCCATTGTTATAGTTGAAAACATGGAGCGAAATCTCCGTAAAGGCATGAATGCTAAACAAGCAGCTCGTAAAACAATGGATGAAGTCGGGACAGCATTGGTTGCGATGGGGCTTGTGTTGGTCGCGGTGTTCTTACCGACGCTATTCTTAGAGGGTATTTCTGGTAAGTTTTACCAAGCTTTTGGTTTAACCGTTGCGGTTGCCACACTCATTTCAGTCGCCGTATCACTGACCTTATCGCCTGCTTTAGCCGCCATTTTAATGAAGGAGCATGATCCAAAACATGATCAACCAGTCAAATGGTATAAGTCACCAGTTCGTGCTTTTTTTAATGGTTTTAATTCTACATTAGAACGTTTCTCAAATCGTTATGGCTGGTTTGTAGCTAAAACGATCAGAATGGGCGCCATCATGCTGGTTGTCTACGCAGGATTAATGGTTTTCACGGCATTTCAGTTTGAACGTGTACCGTCAGGCTTTATTCCATCACAAGATCAAGGATCACTCATTGTTGCGATAACATTGCCTGAAGGCGCCTCAATGGCTGAAACCGATAAGGTAGTGAAAGAAGTAACCCACGAAATGCTCAAAGTGGAAGGTCTTAAAACCACGGTAGGTTTCACTGGTTTTTCTGGTGCTACCCGCGCATTACAATCAAATGTTGCGGCCTTGTTTACGCCGCTTGATTCATTTGAAAGTCGGCTTGAACGTGGTATTAAATATCAGGATATTTTGACCGATATGCGTGCAGTAGCTGCCAGTTTCAAAAATGCATCGATTGCGGTATTTGAGCGTCCGCCAGTACCGGGTATTGGTAATGCGGGTGGTTTCAAAATGATGATTCAAGATCGTGGTGGCCGTGGGTTGAAAGTGCTTGAACAAGCCACCAATGATCTTGCAGCTGCAGCGAATAGCCCTGACAGTCCAGCTGTCACATCAGTGTTTTCATTTTTCAACACTAATAATCCTCAGATTTACTTGGATATTGATCGCAATAAAGCTGAGCGATTAAATGTTCCCGTTGATAGTGTTTTTGAAGCTTTGGAAGTATTTATAGGCTCGGTCTATGTAAATGATTTCAATTACTTAGGACGTACATTTAGAGTAACAGCACAAGCTGAAGCTGAAGATCGATTAACCATCGATGATGCGCTGAAAATCCGTGTTCGTAGTAATAATGGCGACATGGTGCCAATTGGTTCATTTGCAACGGTGCATGATACATCAGGCCCCTCTCGTGCTCCGCGCTACAACTTATATCCTGCTGCTGATTTGGTGGGTAGTAGTCCGGCAGGTGTGAGTTCGGGTGATACATTAGATGCCATGGAAGCGCTAGCCGCTAAAATTTTACCTGATGGTATTGGTTATGAATGGACTGAAATTGCCTATCAACAAAAATCAACGGGAGATACGGCGGTCATTGCCTTTATTCTTGCGGTCATATTCGTGTTCTTATTATTAGCGGCACAATATGAAAGTTGGACGTTACCCTTATCTATCGTGTTAATCGTACCGATGTGTTTATTATCAGCGATTACCGGCATCTACATTGCGGGGATGGAGAATAATATCCTGACGCAAATTGGACTAGTGGTGCTGGTAGGCCTCGCCTCAAAAAATGCGATATTAATTGTCGAATTTGCGAGTACGTTAGAAAAAGAAGGTAGAGATGTGTATGAGGCAGCGGTTGAAGCAGCACGTCTACGCTTACGCCCTATCTTGATGACATCATTTGCCTTTATTTTAGGTGTTTTACCGATGGTGCTCGCTGAAGGTCCCGGCGCTGAAATGCGTCAAGCATTAGGGGTAACGGTATTTTCCGGAATGATTGGCGTGACATTCTTTGGCCTTATATTTACGCCTGTCTTCTATGTACTTTTTAGAAAACTATCACTTTTATTCAATCCAGCAACAGCAGATTTATCTGTTGAGGAAAAACAATCATGAAAACCGTTATAGCCATTTCATTAATAAGTTTATCGATAAGCGGTTGCGCCTCGTTTCGAGATTACATTCAACCGGAGACTGCACCAAGTGTTAAGGCGACATCTTTAACAAATGATGAGATGTATCGTTTTGCTTCACAACAACAACCCGTTGCAGCATGGTGGAATGAGTTCGATGACAAGCAATTAGCAGCGCTGATTGAGCAATCATTAAAAACCAATTTAGACGTACGCATTGCTTATGCTAATTTACTTGAAGCACGATCTATTTCTAGGGCATTAGATTCAGACCGTTATCCAAGTATTGATGCAACAGGTGGATACAGCCGTAATCTATCTTCAAGAGAAAGTTCACCTAGTCAATCGGTAATTCGTGGTTCCGATGCTTATCAAGCGGGCTTTGATGCTTCGTGGGAACTCGATATCTTTGGGCGTGTTTCAGCACGTATTGATGCTCAACAAGCATTAGAACAAGCGGTTGATGCCAATTTACAGCAAATTTACGTTACTGTTTCAGCAGAAGTTGCACGTACTTATTTTGAACTAAGAGGCGCTCAATATCGATTGGATATTGCTGAACGCAATGCTAAAAATCAGGGAGAAACCTTTAACCTGACTGAGAATATGTTTGAGGCAGGTAGTGCAAGTGCTCTTGATATATCACGTGCACAAACACAGCTACGTTTAACGCGTTCTTCAATTCCACCACTTAAAGCACAAGTGACAGCTGCAATAAATGCGTTATCGGTATTAACGGGCCAAGTACCTGATGCCCTACGTTCAGAATTATCAGCTGCTAAGCCTTTACCCAGTTTGCCGATTACGGTTGCGGTAGGTCATGCAGAAGAGCTTCTCAAAAGACGACCTGATATTCGTTATGCAGAACGTCAACTTGCTGCGACGGTGTCCCAATACAACTTGTCGGTATCTGACTTATTTCCATCGGTGAATATTATTGGTTCATTAGGTTTTCTTTCAACCAATTTGAGTACATTTGGTACCTCTGCCCTTGCCGGTGCAATCGGCCCCTCTATAAGCTGGCAGGTTTTTGATCGCGATAGATTATATGCTCAAATTGATCAAGCTGATGCACGATCACAAGCGGCGCTTGCTGAGTATGAAAAAACGATATTGGGCGCATTACAAGAAACTCAAACAGCGATTAGCGACTTTTCTTATGAAGAGGCGCGTCGTGTAGAACTTCAACAAGCTGCAGCCTCAGCTCAGCATTCAGTGAGCATGGCAAAAGAACGCTTTGATCGTGGCTATGATAATTTCTTAGATGTATTAGATGCAGAACGTACACTATTAGAAGCAGAAGATTCATTGGCAAATAGTGAAATTGCAGCAGGCTTAGACCTTATCTCAATCTATAAAGCATTAGGTGGTGGCTGGCAGGTGGTGAGTGATACTCAACAAGGTCAATAAGTAACGATTTAGCTTGTTATTAAATTAGGAAAAGTAGTTTCATCGTCACCACAATTAGGGACGTAATGTTGAAAAATTCAACCTTACGTCCCTTTTTGTATTCATAGCTAAATTAAGGGGCAATAAAGACGCTGTTGTAATCTACTTTAATCGAATCATGATCAATGATATTCGCAATGAACTTAATATCTTGAAGACCGCTTATTAGCTGCTTTTCAGCTACTTTCACATAGGCCGTCACGGAAGTCATTTTCCCTGGTTCAACAAGCAATGTGTCAGGTAAGCCGTATAACTCAGCAGCTTCTAGCCCTGCAATTTCATAGTTAATGTGCATAGTTTGCTTGGTTTTATTTAATAATTTCAATGTGTATTTATTTTGAATAGAACCGTCACTCAATAAAACGTGCAATGGCTGACGTGCATGCAATACATTGAACTCTGTGGGTGACAGATGGGTAAATCCGTAGCCAATCCCCGCTAGAGATGCAAGCATAATGATGGCATACACCATAAACCTAGCTCGGAAATACCATGGCGTTGTATTGATGCCTTGATGAAGCTCTTTGAATGATGCGTATCTAATAAGGCCCCGCGGTTGTTCAATTTTATCCATAATACTGTCACAGGCATCAATACATAAACCACAGGTTATACAGCCCTCTTGTTGGCCTTTACGAATATCAATACCTGTAGGACACACTGCAACACAGACTTTACAATCGATACAGCTTCCTTGTTCATCAGCAGCTTGAACGCCTTTATTAAGCTTACCTCTAGGCTCCCCTCGTTGTGCATCATACGCCGGTAACACCGTATCTTGATCATACATAACACCTTGTAATCGTGCATATGGGCATAACCAAAAGCACACTTGTTCCCGCATAAACCCTGCAAACCAATAGGTGAAAAAACCAAAAATAGCGATGGCTATCCATGCAGGCTTGGGTGCTGAGAAATTAATAATCTGCTCCCATAATTCAAATGCATCCATAAACCACGCTGAAAAAGTAATGCCTGTTAAAAACGATATTCCTAACCAAATGACATGTTTGCTTATTTTTTTTGTGATTTTAGAGAGTGTTAATGGCGAGACTCTAAATTCATGTGCCTTTTTAGGTGTATTGCCTTCTAGTTTTCCTTCGATAAGCGTGAAAACGTCAGTCCACACAGTTTGAAAACAAAAATATCCGCAAAAAACTCGCCCAGCAATACTCGTTACAGCCGCAAGTAATATCGCAAAAAAAAGTAAGGTGAGAGATAACATCCAAATATCTTGGGGATAGAGGCTAATGTTAAAAAAGTTAAACTCTTGATTAGGCAAATCAAACAGAATAGCTTGTGAACCATTCCATCTTATATACGGAACTAAAAAATATAATAACCATACCGACATGCCAAGCCACTTTAATTGACGAAATTTACCGGGCATACGTCTTGCTGTTATCTTATTATTGTCTGTTCCTAAATTAACTTCCCACTCAGAAAGCTCATTATATATTTCAACTTTAATAGGGATATCTAAGGTTTTATATTTCACTGTTAATCTAATCCTATTTATTTAATGGTTTAAATATAGTGCCAATGCTGTTTATCAAACGATGGCATTTGTACGCATTGTCTTTTGTTGTAATAATCCAGCCAGCACACTAAAAGCATCAGTTAGTGATTGACTATCAATCGTACCGCCCAGTGATATTCGGACTGCTTGGGTACTCGTCGATTCGGTCACAAATGCCGAAGAAGGCACTATCGAAACACCGGATCGGTGTGCATGTTCTGCAAACTCTAATGCGCGCCAATTTGCTGGTAATGCCAACCATATATGTGGGCCAACGACACTTGAAGTGAGGTTATTCTGACCAAAAACTGTCGATGCAATAGCGTGTCTTGCCGTGTTTTCTAGTTTTATTGCATGTGTGATTTGTTGTAGCATGCCGCTGCGTATCCAATGTGATGCGAGTTCGGTCATTAATGGCGGTGCCATTAAATTACTGATCCGCATTTTTTCAGCTAATGACAGTGCTTGCTCTAGATCAGGAGCCACCACATAAGCAACACGTAATGCAGGCGAAATACATTTTGATAAGGTAGCAATATGCCACGTTCGTTGTGGAGCAAGACTATATAAGCTGGGCAGTAAAATATCTTGAAAGGGTGCGTATGGATCGTCTTCAATGATGATCACATTGTACTGTTCAGCAATAGCAACCAATTGCTGACGTCGAGCTAACGGTAAGGTGGCAGTAGTAGGATTATCTATATTGGGGATAAGATATAAAATATCAGGCTTTTTAGTTTGGCAAGATTGTTCAAAATATTCAGGAATCATGCCCTGCTCATCCATCGCAATCCCTACCACATCAAAACCAAGATGATCGGCAATAGATCGTAAGCCAGGATAGCTGAGCGCTGGCGCAGCAATACGTTGATATGTATGTTTTAAATAACTTAGGATTGAAAATAAGGCGCTATGAGCACCACTTGAGATCAATAGTTTGTCACTGTTAATATCAGCAATACGCTGACTTAACCATAAAGCGCCAGCTTCTCGATCTCTAGGGTTTCCTGCTGTTTCTTGGTAATTTAAATGATCAAAGGCACGACCATCAGTTCCTAGTTGGGCTAGCCCTTTAACGATTTCATCGTGTAGGTTAAAAATAGCTGGATGAGGCGGATTGTTCATGCTCAAATCAATATTTTTACCTTCGGTCAAACTGCTGAGGTTATAAAGCGAAAAAGCCGTTTGAGCAATAAAACTGCCACTCCCCCGTTGCGTTTCGACTAAGCCTTTTTTGGTGGCTTCATTTAAAGCTCTTGTCACGGTCGTTAAATCTATTTTTAAATGTTCAGCAATCGCTCTTTGTGCAGGTAATTTATCACCAGGTTTTAGCACGCGGTGTTTTATATCACTTTCAATCGCATCAACAATCCCTAAGTATTTGAGCCGTGATCCCGTTTGAATTCTAGGTATCCACATAGACTAAGTGCCTCTAATAAACATACAATCTCGAGACAAATGCTATGCCTCTACGAATTTGTATGCAAATTAAACATACAATTATTAAAAATAAACCATATTGTATGGGTTTTATGTTCTAAGAAAACATACAAAATCGACATAAGCGGAGTGTTTTCAAACAGTTGAAAAAATGACTTGCGCAAAAACACACTCACTTTAACGGGTGATAATAAGTGGCCAAACTTTATTACTCATTTGTTCTTGTCCAATCAATCACCCTAAAATATAAGATCTTATTTATTAGGAATAATCAGGAACATTTAGCTAAACTGCTTTACGAAAAGTGAGGTTTATTCTGTAATCTTCTGTTATTGAATGTAAGCCAGCTTTAACCGGCAATACACCATGGAATCGTAGTCTATCAGCTCGCCCCCAGACCATGACATCGCCGTGATGCAGTTGAATACGTTGGGTTTTATCTTGTCGCATGAAACCACCGAGGAGAAATGTTGCTGAAATACCTAATGAAACGGAGACTATCGGAGCCGAAAGATCGACTTCATCCTTATCCTGATGTAATGACATCTTGGAACCCGCTTGATATTGATTAACTAGACAGCTATCTGGCATGAAGTTTTTAAAGCCTGCCGCCTCTGCTGCTGATTGAGCTAAAGTCAGGAATGATCTAGGCATATTAGGCCAAGGTTGATTGGTCAGAGGATCACTATCAGCATATTGGTAGCCAATACGGGATGTTACCCACCCTCTTTGACCACAACTCGTCATCTCAACCGACATGCTATATCCACCCGGTGTTGTCATTTTGCGTAATGGGGATTGTGATTTTATTTGCCCATTTAACGCTTGCATAATGTCATTGACATAAGGCAAAGCAAACCCTCTTAATACATGAACATCCTGTCCATATAGCTCAGATTGACCGGCATTCACGCCCTCTTGATCGAACATGTCTAGCGTCATAAATTGAGTATAGTCTCTTTTTTACCTTAAATAGTTTAGATGTACCCGTGTTATTACAGATTGTTGTCAATCGTCCATTGCTTTAGTTCTTCAAGAATTGATAATGCACTGGTTCCCCTCTCTGCTATCTCATAGCTAACAGCAATAGGTTTTGTGGAAATGACATTTCTTGTAATGAGATTATTGAGTTCCATGGCTTTCAACCGCTCAGCAATAACTTTTTTACTTGCTCCGGCAAGTTGTCTGGAAATTTCGTTAAACCGCATAGGCTGGTCTTTTAAGTGCCACAAAATAGACCCTGTCCACTTGTGGCCAATAATACGCATACCTCTCTCAACAGGACATGGCTCATAACATTCTTTATTCATGACTTCAGGTTACAAAAAGTTAACTGGTTGACTATTGTAACCTTGATGTTATTATTCGGACAACATTTTAATCATATCTAGGAATACTAATGGAAGGCAAAGCGGTTTTTGTAAATGCAGGCGGTTTTAACACCGTCACAACGAAGCAGGTGAAAGCAAATAAGCCTGCGCCAAATGAAATAACAGTAAGGCTTCATGCTAACTCCTTAAATTATCATGATTATGCAGTAGTAAAAGGTATCTGGCCAACATCAGAATTAAGGATCCCAATGGCTGATGGTGCCGGAGAAGTGATTGAAATCGGTGACAATGTGACTGAATTTAAGATCGGCGATAATGTTGTAAGTACTTTCTTTCCAACATGGTTAAATGGTGAACCTGTGGTTGATGGCTTTTCCACTGTGCCAGGTGATGGTATCGATGGCTACGCACGTGAATATGTAACCGCTTCGATAAACTCATTCACAAAAGCGCCTCAAGGTTGGTCACATGTAGAGGCATCTACATTAACGACTGCGGCTTTAACAGCTTGGCGTGCATTGATGTGTTTTGACACTCTTAAAGCAGGTGATACCGTTTTATTGCAAGGAACAGGCGGTGTATCTATCTTTGCTTTGCAATTTGCAAAAATGGTCGGCGCGAAAGTCATTGCAACCTCGTCAAGTGACCAAAAATTGGAACGATTAAAAGACATGGGGGCAGATCATGTTATCAATTATAGGACGGAACCTGACTGGGGCGAGCGAGCAAAAACATTAAATGGCGGCTTTGGTGTAGACCATGTTGTCGATATCGGTGGTGGACAAACCTTAGAACACTCATTAAATGCTGTACGGATCGGTGGTCAGATTTCTCTAATTGGTATACTGTCAGGCCAAACGTGTGAAATTAATATTGTTAAGGCATTTATCAAACAAGTTAGGCTTCAAGGCGTTCTTGTCGGAAGTCGTTCTCAGCAAGTGGATATGATTAAAGCGATAGAAATTAATCAACTAAAACCCGTGATCGACAAGGTGTTTTCACTTGATGATATGGTTGCTGCGTTTGAATATCAAGAAAGCAATCGTCATTTCGGAAAAATATGTCTTGAGTTTTAAGTGACATAATCAAACCGTCACATCACATGATGTAAAGTCTGAATAGCGACCTGTTAACATTAGATTATCACTACTAATGGAGATTGGTCGCTTAACGGCAAACCACGGTACTCAAAGTAGTATTTATACTTTATTACTAACATCATTTATTGGAATGTTAAGATCTTCAAACTGTTCAATGGGTAACGGCCTAGAAAAGTAATAGCCTTGTCCTAATCGGCAGTTATGAGATTTTAATAATGCTAAGTTTTCTTCGTCCTCTATACCTTCAGCCACAACGTCAATGAATAATTCTTGGGCCAGACTAATAATAGTAGCCAATATTTTACTGCTTACATTACCTTGTTTAGCACCGATGATAAATGAGCGATCAATTTTTAAAATATCCACGGGTAATCGTTGTAAATAACTAAGGGAAGAGTAGCCAGTACCAAAGTCATCCAGGGATAATTTAACTCCGATATCTTTTAATTCATACAAGATAGCGATAGCCTTCTCAGTATCACTAATGATGGCACTTTCAGTAATTTCAATTTCCAGCAGTGATGGCTTAATTGCGCTCTTAGCCAACGTCGCTTGTAAATGTCCAATAAAATCATCACTATAAAACTGGATGGGAGAAACATTAATAGACAAAGATATCTCTCTAAATCGGGTTGATTGCCACTGGGTTAATTGTTGAACAGCCGTTTCTATTACCCATTGTCCAATCGGGATGATTTGCCTAGTCTCTTCAGCCAGAGGTATGAAGCTATTAGGCGTCATCAACTCGCCATTCGGTGTGTTCCAACGAATTAAACCTTCCGCAGACTGCAACTTATTGGTAAAGAGATCCACTTTTGGTTGATAGAACAATTGAAACTCTTCATTGCGTATTGCTAAATCAATGCTATTTCTTAATTCAAAATAGTGCTCAACCTTATGATTTAAATCCGTGGAAAAAAATGACAATTGATTCTTACCTAAGTCCTTAGCGTTATACATTGCAATATCAGCACGTTTAATTAAATCTTGTGCGTTGCTAGCATCGTCCGGATAAATAGCGATACCTAAGCTTGCACCAACCTTAAACTCTGAATCACTAATCACGATAGGTTGACTTATCGCCGTAATCAAACTCTGAGCCAATTCAGCAACTTGCTCTGAATCTGTTGCTCCATTGATGATAATAGTAAATTCATCGCCTCCGATCCGTGAAAGAAAATCCGTTTCGCGTAATCGCCGCTTAAGACGCTTGGCTGACTCGATCAATACTTGATCGCCCGCCTCGTGTCCTAATGCGTCATTAATATGCTTAAAGTTATCTAAATCAAGAAAGATCAAAAACAATTTCGTATTTTGTCGGTGAGCCAACCGTAAGTTAGTTGACAACTCTTCTTCAAAATACTGCCGGTTTGGCTGAGCTGTTAAGGCATCATAAAATGCCAATTTTTGTAGCTTTTGTTCGGCATCTTTTCGTTCTGATATATCTTGAAAAACAAAAACTAATTCAGAACGAAAAGCCTCCTTATTTGAGCTTGTTTTAACTAAACTAATGCTTAACCAAGTAGGTATAACGTGAGCGTTGCCACTCTGGAAATCCGCTTCGCCTTGCCAAAGGCCATGCTCATTTTCATGCTCAATCAAACGAGCTATTTGTTCTGAAATACGGGGGAAAAAAGCATTAATATTCTGGCCCGAAACCTGTTCTGAAAGCATTTCAGAAAGATGTTCAAAGGCATTGTTTGACTCATATATAACGCCATTTCCATCAGTAAAAACAATGGCCTCAGTCATACTTTCAAAGGTTTTATGAGCCACTTCTAGCTTACGCATCGGTTCAAATAAAGCCCGTTTTATCATGTAAAATAAAACAAAAATAAAAAATAATGACACGATGGCTATTTGAAATAGTTCGATAATCAGCGATTTTTGCTGATCCTTATCAAAGGTGTGGGTATCAATAAACAGTTCAACCTTACCCAAGGTCATTGTGTCAAAGGTGATGGGGTAAGCACGTAATAAATCAGCATAACCCAATAATTTTTGTCGTTGGCTTTGATCATAGGAAAAAATATTCCCCTTATCCCCTTTCCACTTTCCCATATAGATTTGGCCAAATTGGCCATAAACAACTACGCCGACGATGTAATCACCTTCTAACTCAGAATCAAGTACACCCGATGCAAATTCTTGTGAAAACGAACGCTCAACCGACTTACTATAAAGAGACCAAATTGAAGGCTTAACGACGGAGGTGATACGTTTTGCTGTTTGTTCAACGAGCGAATCTAGATTTTTTTCAAAAGACTTATTGGACAAATGAAAGCGAATACCACCAAAAAGTGACATGATTAAAATAGTGCTAATAACCAGCGTGATAATTAGTCGGGAGTTGAAAATACTGAGCATGCTTTATTCGTAGGAGCCAAATAAATCATAATATTCGTCATACTCTATTTTAAACGACTGTTTTTTCTCTATCAAAAGCTTCGAAAACTCGTTATTTTGTTTATATTTCGAATAAATCTCATCCGAAGCTATTCGCCAACGGCTAAGATCAGCTGCACTCCATTGACTTAATTTCATTCCACGCTGTTTCAAAAGCTGTAATGCGTGAATATCACTTATTTTAGCTTTCCATGTGGTTGTTAAAGTATAGGACTTTATCGCCGTTTCTAGTATTGCCTGGAGATCTGGAGAAAGCGCCTCATAAGCCTGCTGGTTAATTAAAAAATCAGACAGCACAGAAGGTTGCCATATTGCAGGCACAATTCCATAAGGACTAATATCGACTATACCCAAATCAACAATTCCGGCCGAAGTTGTCCATTCAACAGCGTCAATATTGCCTGATTGAAGTGATGGTTTAATCTCTTCTGGCACTAAGGGTATTGCAAGACTTTTAGATGCTTCTGCCAAGACCTCACTAGGTAGCCCTGGACCAATCCGTACTTTTTTACCTGCAAGATCATCCAAACCTAATATTGGTCGCTTAGAAACAAGACCAAACTCCATACCTGCCCACCATGCAGGTCGCCAAATTACACCCTTAGGCGATGACAATTCATTGGCAAGTTCCACCCCGCCTTGCTCGTAGAAAAACATCATTGACGCATCAATATTCATGAAATCGAAAGGACCAGCATTCATTACTGACCATGCTTGATGTTGTGCTGACCACCAGTTAGGCCAACCATTCCCCATTTGTACAGTATTTTCACTCACGGCATTAAATATATCTGCTCCATGAATTAGCTTGCCAGCAGAGTGAGGCGTAATAATTAATCGTCCTCCACTCATTAATGCGACATTTTGTGTGAATTTTTCTAATTCAATATAACTCGTGCTGCTAGCAACGGCATGGGATTGTAATACCCAATTGTGGGTTTGAACTTGCTCTTGTTGATTACATCCTGATAAAACAAGTACCAACAACGATATGCACGGAATAGCTTTAGTCATTTTATGTCCAGTTTTGAAGATCTGATTATACTTTAATTATCGTTATAACGTACGTTAACAATGTTTAATGAATAATCGACATTATCATTTCAGTTAATTGATTCTTATAGAATACCTATAGGAAAAACCATCAAGCCAGTCTCGCGTAATTCAAAATTAATCAGGTGGCAGCGCCTTAAAATAAGCTACTCATCAAATAAAAAAGATGGCCAAGTGACGCTTGGTATCCCTTTAAGCTTTGGCTTGGCAAAATAAAACCCCTGAATTTTGGTAATGCCCGCCGAGATTAACCACATCAAATCTTGTTCGTTATCTACCCCTTCAGCAATCACTTCAATTCCTAGGCGAGATGTTATATAGATAATTGCCCCGACAATTGCTTGGCGAGGGCCATGATTGGCTACGCCAAAAATAATACTTCTATCAATTTTTAGCTTATGTGGCTGAAACTCCGCTAATAAAGAAAGGCCCGCATAGCCAGCGCCGAAATCATCGATAGCCAGTCTCATCCCATTTGCTCGAATCAGGTTTGCTAATTTATTAAAGTCATCGTGGTTGTCTATTGCTTCTTGCTCAGTAATCTCGATAATCACATTATCAGGATCCAAGCCTAAAAATAATGCATGCTGGCTGATCATTTTTACAGAGTCAGGGTATTCTAATAAAGACATCGGCAGCAAGTTGATCGACATAAAACCATCGAATTCCATTTCACTAAACATTTCAAGTGCTGTCAGTTTTGACTCAACATCTAGCTGATGTAATTCACAGGGCGTCAACGTTTTAAAAAGCTCATAGGGTGAAGAGCCGTCTACTCCGCGGATAAGTGCCTCAAGTGATGTAATTTCCATTTGTTCAACATCGACAATTGGCTGAAATGCAAAGTTATGGGGATAGCTACGATGAAGCTGTGATTGCTTGGCTTTTATTGGCTGTGGACTTTTTATGCTTGTTGTAAACTTTTTTTTCTTAGACGTCCATGCTCCGTCAATAAAGGCTTTTGCGATCATCCTTGATCGAGATCTAGATTCAGAACCTACCACTTGGTATTGCTGAAGAATTTCAGCAAGTCGCTCCGCTTCATCGACAATTTTAGCCATAGACTCTGGTCTTTTCACTAATAGTTGCATGGACCATTGTTCATACTCACGTCTAGGAATTGGTTCTTTTAGCAAAATAACAACTTGGCTATGCCGAATATCCTGTTGTATGGATTCTATTAATTCAGATATAACGCCAAATGGGCCTTCAAGAACCTGTAAAAAATGCTCGCCATCGAAAATAAGTAAGCCAGTTACATCTAATTGTTTATTCGCGTTCTGAATAATCGATAGAAATTCCTTTGTATTAGCTTGATCAAATTCTTTCGTAGCATTACTTTTATAAACAAGTTGATATAACTGCACTTTTGCCTCCTAGCATGGTGAATCTACTGCAAATTGTCTACATCACAGACTCAGTATGTCTCAACCCGATCTAAAAATAGGCAAGCTACGCAAAAAAATGAGCCACTAAACACCATATTACTCGTAAAAAAAGAATGATGATAATAAAGTCACCTATTTTCATCATTCTATATTCAAAATTAGCGCATACGATTTACCCCACTTATCAATGCCTTCATCGATGCTGTAACAATATTTGAATCGATGCCCACTCCATAGACCTCTTTAAGCGCTTGATTATTCGCATCTGTAATTTGTATAAATGCACAAGCATTAGCATCAGATCCCATCACATTCGAGTTCATTGAACGTTCTTCATAATGTCGGACATTAATCGAAAACCCGACCGTTTGAAGCGCATGAACCGCGGCATCAATAGGTCCATTACCTTTGCCCTTTAAACTATGTAATTTCCCATTAATATGAACATTCAAATAAATACACTGTGTATCATCTTCTTCATAAAGATGATGGGTGTTGTAGCTAACCTTCGTATCAATAGTATTCTCAAAATACGTGCTTGAAAAAATCTGCCAAATATCTGTGGCCATTATTTCACCATCATGGTTGTCAGTGTGTTGTTGCACAACGCCAGCAAACTCCACCTGTAAACGACGTGGCATCACAATCCCATATTCAGACTCCATTAAATAGGCAATACCACCTTTACCGGATTGACTATTAACCCGAATCACCGAGTCATAGTTCCTACCAACATCTTTAGGATCAATAGGTAAATAAGGCACAGTCCAAATAGCATTGTCTTTTTGTACGGCTAGACCTTTTTTAATGGCATCTTGATGTGAACCAGAAAAAGCCGTAAACACTAAATCACCGACATAAGGATGACGAGGGTGAATCGGTAATTGTGTGCATTCTTGAACAGTACTGCCTATGGCATCAATATCTGAAAAGTCTAATCCCGGCGACACACCTTGGGTGTATAAATTTAAGGCCAACGTGACAATATCAACGTTACCCGTGCGTTCGCCGTGACCAAACATACAGCCCTCTACCCGATCAGCGCCAGCCATAATGCCTAATTCAGCAGCAGCAACCGCGGTGCCGCGATCATTATGAGGATGTAAACTTAAAATAATGCTATCCCGGCGATCAAGGTGACGATGCATCCATTCAATTTGATCGGCATATACATTGGGCGTCGCCACTTCTACCGTTGCAGGTAAATTAAGAATCACCTTATTCTCTGGTGTTGCTCCCCATGTTTCGGTCACCGCATTGCAGATTTCCAATGCAAAATCTAACTCCGTTGCCGTAAAGGTTTCAGGGCTATATTCAAGTGTCCACTGCGTTTCTGGTTGCTTTGCCGCTAATGATTTAATTAACTGTACCGAGGATACAGCCATATTAATAACATCGTTTTTGCTCATACCAAAAACCGTATCACGGAAGGGTTTTGAAGTGGCATTGTATACATGAACAATGGCTTTTTTAGCACCTTTAAGCGATTCCATCGTGCGAATAATTAAATGTTCACGCGCCTGCGTTAATACCTCGATAGTAACATCGTCAGGAATATGTTTATCTTCAATAAGCGTCCGTACAAAGTCAAAATCAGTTTTAGAGGCCGAAGGAAACGCGACTTCAATTTCTTTGAAACCTACTTCGCATAGCATTTTAAACATACGCATTTTACGTTCAGCATTCATGGGCTCAAAAAGCGATTGATTGCCATCACGTAGATCAGTACTCATCCAAATAGGTGGCGAAGTAATCGTTTTTGTTGGCCATTGGCGATCACTTAACATTACCGCTGGAAATGGCTGATATTTACTTGATGGATCCTGCAACATGATGTTTTGCTCCTAGTACATATAGTATAAATTCTATGTGATAAATTGTACGTAGTTAGCGTTAGCAGGTGATTGCGTTTTAATGTCAAAAATAACAATTATTAGCAATATAATTGCTAATAAAATAAAAATTAAAGCATAATAATCTTTAATATTAATATAAGGTGGTATTTCATGGATATAGATCATTACGATGTGCAGATTTTAAAGATATTACAAGATGAAGGTCGTATCAGTAATCAAGACCTCGCTGACCGTATCCGTCTTTCTCCTTCACCTTGTCTACGGCGTGTTCGAGCGCTTGAAGAAACAGGGTTTATTACTGGCTACCGAGCATGTGTAGATACTAAAAAGTTAGGCTTGTCGCTCATGGCGCTCATTCATATTTCTATGGATCAACATACTCCAGAGCGTTTTAGCAATTTTGAAGAAGCGATTACTGGCATACCAGAAGTGCTGGAATGCTTGTTGATTACAGGGCAAGATGCAGATTACCAACTCAAAGTCATCGTCAAAGATATGGATGCTTATCAGGGATTATTATTAAATCAAATTACACGAATCACTGGAGTAACAGGCGTACGTTCTAGCTTTGTATTACGTAGGGTAGTGGATAGAAGATCATAACGATTGCTTCGATTTAATCAAACTTGAGCTTCATGACATCTGGGTGGATAAATTGATAGCCTAACTGTTTAATTACTTTTTGATTACTCACTTCTTTATGACCGGTCAGATCTAAGTCTTGATTGAATTCTGGAACAGGCATGTTCAGTAAGGATCTGGCATGACTATAAAACTCACGCTTAGTAGGATGTGTTGTGGCGCAACCATTAAAGACATTGCCCCAAGATGCTTGTTTGATGATCGCAATTATAATACCGATACAATCATCTCGGTGAATAAGGTTTACTGGCGCATCGGGCTGATTTACGACTTTGCCATTTGAAAAAAAACGCCCAGGATGGCGTGAGTAACCAATCAAGCCACTGAATCGCAAAATAGTTGTTTTAAAGCGAGTATTTGACATAAACATCTGCTCTATTTGATAAAGCAGGCTAACAGGAGATTCCATTTCATTATCTTCAGTCACCACGACGTCACTTACGGTTTGATAAACAGAGGATGAACTAATAAACAGTATCTTTTTTACCTTCGATTGTTCTATTTCTCTAATGAGTTTTGCAAAGCTATTTTTGTTTTTAGAGGTGATATTTATAATCAATAACTCAGATGCCAAAAACGTTTGAATCTCATTAGATAAGTCATCTATATCAATAAGATAGGGTATCACCGACAATTCAGCTAAAATGCTTAATTTCTCAGTTGAACGTGTAGAAAGTTTGATTGTGTGGTCTAGTTTCCTTAAATCATTTGCTAATGGCAATCCTAGCCAACCGCTACCCAAAATACTGATTTTCATTAGTACTACTATTCCCCAATGTTTTATGGCCTATTGATTACATATAAATTATATTAGATCTAAGTGGTGCCAATCTCGCTAATAATTGGTTTTGAATACGATGAGGAATGCCTTGTAACTCCATTGCATTGATCAGTAAATCAACCAAGTGATTAAAATCATTTTCGGTAATGTTCATCCCCGTATGAATATCAATCATACTGTCACCCGAGTATGTGCACGGTCCATCAGTCAGTGCACAAAGATGTTGCGTGATGTGAGTACGAAATCGGCTAATACGGGAATCAGCAAAATAATGAAAAACCTGTTTGTCTTCACCAATCTGTTTGATAAGACCACTAACAATGCCTTCTAGCCCTGTCTCACCGCCCAATTTGTCATACAGTGTTGCTTGAGGACTATGTACAGCACAGCCCAGTAAAAGTATGAATAGACAAACTGTTGTGACACGTTTTTGTATTACTTTAATCATTAAAAGTATCCCGTCATTGAGAAATAAGGACCTTTTTGATCTTTACTACCAGCAATCGAACCTAAATCTAACCATGCGGCCGTAACACTCACTGATTTATTGGGCATCCAAGCCACAAAGACATCTGACCAGTTATCTTCTTTAAGGCCTAAATTATCAGGTTTTTGTCGGTATTCAATGCCTAATGCAAGCTCTCTGCTGAAAAATATTGCTGTCGATGCTTCCCACTGCAATCGAGTACCTTGCTCTGGGCCACCGAAGCCTAATATGCCCATTTCATTGGCATCAGTGTGACGTGCAGTAATATTCCAAAACACGTTATACCCAGCAAGCGCACCAAGATGAAGTTTACTGGCGGCTAAATACCAGTCAACGCCAGAAGTATCTTCAGCACCAACGGCCGTTGCGATAGCGGTATCCTTTAGGGTTTTATATTGCATCCCCAAACTGAGCATTGGCCATTTACTGAAAACGAGATCACCATAAAGTCTCGTTTTGATGCCTACTATATTCTGGTCGATACTGGTGTCTAAAGCATTAATCCTAAAATTCTGCTGAGCGACCGATAATTCAATGCGATCATATAGATTGAGTTGAGCACCACAACTCCTTAGCCGAAAATCACTCAATTGGGCTTGGCTGCAAAAAGCATTGACAGCAACTTCATCTTGAGAAGCATAGCCCGCTAATTGTGCCCAAGGTACTAAACCGCCACCACCAGATCCCTCGACCTGTGATACGCCAGGAGTCGCGAGCAATTTGCCATCAGCTGCAAATATCGGAGTTGAAACAAAAGCCAGTAGCAATAGTGTTAATTTAAACATTATTTTTATCATAACTCCCGAGCCATTCAATAAAGGCATCTGCTGCCATCGGCCTGCTTAAAAAATATCCCTGTATATGATCACATTCCATAGATTTCAGTATAGCTAAGCTTTCAATATTTTCAAGCCCCTCAGCAACCACCGATAAACCCAGTTTATGCCCCAGCGCAATCGTAGAACTCACGATGATTTGATCACTTGTTGAGCTATTAAGCTCCATGATGAAACTTTTGTCTATTTTAAGTTCATCGACGGGTAATTGTTTTAATTTTGCTAAAGAAGACTGCCCTATTCCATAGTCATCTACGGAGATAGTGTAGCCCTTATCTTTCAACTCTATCAGCAAAGCAATCGCTTGAATTTCATCTTGCATCAGATCACGCTCCGTCACTTCTAGCGTGATGTATTCAGGCGATATTTGATGCTCAGTAGTCGCCTTTTTTAAGTTCATATGAAAATCGGGGTGGCTAATATCCTGCGCTGAAATATTTATTGCAGCATCAATAAATATTCCCTTTTGTTGCCAAGCACTTAACTGTTTTAAAACGGTATTCATGACCCACGTCGTTAAATCAAAAATAATACCTGTTTGTTCTGCGTAACGAATAAAAACTTCAGGAGATACAAAGCCTAACTCGGGATGTTTCCAGCGAATTAGTGCTTCTACTTTGTCTATTTTTCCTGTTTTCAAATTAAGTTTCGGCTGGTAATTCATATACAGTTGGCCATCATCTAAAGATAAGGCCCGCCTCAATGCTTCTATAATGCTGATATGTTGATGCCGTGCCTCCTCTTCTCCATCATGGTAATAACGAACCGACTTATTGTCTTTTGGAGCATAGTCGAGTGCTATCATTGCACGTCGAAAAATGGCCTTGGGATCTGCACTATCTTGAGGGTAAATGACAATGCCCGCCCAAAATTTTAAATTAAGTACCAGTGAACCTACGTTGAGTGGTTGAGCTAAACGACCCATAAATTGTTGAACGCATTGATCAATATGTGTATTTTCAGCTAATGGCAGAAGTGATAAAAATTTATCACCATCTAATCGGGCATGCTGCAAACCATCCTTGTTTATGTCTTTTAATCGTTGTGCAAGCGCTTGTAGACACTGATCTCCAACCTGAATGCCTAAGATGTCGTTGAGGTTACTAAAGCCACGTATATTAATTGCGATTAAAACATGCGGTTGCTCATTAACTAATGTGTCACTGATAATTTGTCTAAAGGTATGTCGGTTATAAAGCCCCGTCAACGTATCATGTTGTAATTGAAATACAATTTGCTGTTCACGAGCATCTATTGCATCTCCCATTTCAGAAAAGGCATCAAAGAGCGAGCTTATTTCTTGGCTCATTTTTTTATCAGTTACAATATTCGCATATTCGCCTTTTGAAAATGCTTTTGATTGGTCAACGAGTTGAGACAGTGGTCTCGTCAAATTTCGAGCAAATATACGACTAAGTAATATGGCTACGAGCATAATTAAGCTCGCGATAACGGTTATAGATCTGAGCAAACGATCGTGCTCTGTATAAGTAGATGACAGGTCAGCCGTTAAAAAAAGCGTGATTGGGCTGGTTTTTGATGCTTCAAGTTCAAATTTACGACTATCAAAAGCAGGTCGATTACCCAAAAGCCATGGAAGAGTCTTCAAGGTTAAATAAGATTGGGAAAGTATGCCATCTGTTGCTTTCATTGAACTGGTAATGACACTGTCTATCCCATTAAAAAAACTAATGTCTAGCCCTGTTAGATTTTTTAATTCATCCGCAACTTCACTATCAATTTTAAAGCCAACGATAGTATAAGCGATGGGTCTTGGTGCATTGACTGATAAAGAAAGTAATTGATAAAGCGTATTCTGCAAGATCATAAAATGAGTTTTACCTGGTTCGTTAAGGAGCAGTCTTAACGAAGCACTTTGTCTTGAATCTAGACTTAATTTCGAGATACTTGACGATATTAATTGACCTTGTAAATCAGTCAATAACATTAAATCCGCATCAATTCGTTGCCCATGATTCTGTAAAACACTTGCTATCGTTTCTTCGTCTTTAGTTGTAACAGCTTGTTTAAATCCAAAATCAGCCGTTAATACACGGGCCGAAGTGGTAAGAATTTTTTCTTTTTCTTTTGTATATTGTTCAAAGACATTTTGTGCATTATCAATGCTTTTAGTGAGTTGTTTTTTATTAAATTGGCTTGATGACCACCATGACCATCCTTGTATAACGACCGACGTGACAAGTACCAATCCTGCACACAAAAGGACAATGCTATGGCGAAGACTTGTTTTCTGTCTCACCACTAAAACGTATCTCCAAAGGTATCTCTTGACGCAGGCTCATTGACATCGATGGACACACTATAAACGTGCTTATCATCAGAAAGTAAGGATTCTTTTAAATCAACTATTTTTCGTTCTTCGGGGCTGTTACTTTGCAATGGATGCCAAATGCTGATTTTATCAACCGTCGGGTCTAAATCTAATGTTACTCGACCTTTGTCATCTGTCACCATGGCGGTATTTTGAGCAACATAAATACTGCCAACCATTGAATCATGAATATTACAGCCAACGATTACAACACCATTAGTGTCAAATTTAATAGGCTTTTCAGGTTTCCCTGCATAAAGCTTTAACTCAAATGTCTTTGCTTTAGAAAACGAATACACGTGATGACGAATATTGTCACTATTTGGAAAGACGACAGATTGCCCCTGCTGAACTAAAATTAAATCTGGTAAAAATCGCTTATTAACCTGATCCATGACGACAGGTTCAGAACTCACAGTGAGGGAGGTAGAGTTTGAATTTTGGCTAATGACCTCGGCGACAGCCTGACTAAGGGGGTTACCGTTAATATCATTAATTTGAATTACAACTGGGGCCGCTTGGGCAAGTTGATGAATACACGATGATGCCAGCAGTATTATGATCTTAAACTTTAATAATCTAGACCATTTGTTACTTATTAATGCCGAGTTTCTATTTAATAGTGCCATTGATTTAAGAACCTAAAATTTACATTAATTATGGAAAGAATGAAAAACCAAGTGTATCCAGAATATTAAAGTGCTTTATACAGATAAAGCGAGCCTGAATGTATCGTCTTAGGTAAAGAGTCTTACCTGTGGTTAATATAGCATTGATAAAATTAATATTCTAATTCAACTAAGTCTATCCTCACTTTTAATTAAATAGCTTGCTATCCCTTGATGTTTATACTCTCAGCTAGTTTGAACTTTCGTGCAGAAATTTTTTATAGACCATCAATAATAATGTTACATTTTAAATAGTCAAAACTATATTTGACTGACCAGTCAAATACTATAGAATATGGCCTATTTATAATAATTTAGTGGTGCTTAATGGGACGTCCTCCTACCGATACAAAGTCGAAACTTCTACTAACCGCAAATGATCTGATTTGGCAAAGTAGCTATGGCAATGTAAGCGTTGATGATATTTGTAATGCTGCAGCTATAAAAAAAGGAAGTTTCTATTACTACTTTTCTTCTAAAGCGGAGTTAGCTGTTGCTGCGATGGAACAATCTTATCTAAGCTATGAGACTGAAATTGACAATATATTTTCTTCAAAGCGTTCGCCTATCGAACGTTTTGATGCTTTAGCGGACTTTGTCTATGAAAAGCAAAAACAAGCTTTTGATAAGTATGGACGGGTGTGTGGATGTCCCTATGCTTCTTTAGGTTCAGAAATGGCCGGTAATGAAGAACTCATACAAAAAAAAGCGGATGAGATATTACACCGCCAAGGTAATGTGTTTAGACAAACGCTACAGGAAATGGTCGATGCCGGTCTATTGCCTATGAACACAGATATTTCCAACACTGGCTCACAAATTATTACTTCTATGCTGGGTCAGGTCATGGTGGCACGCATTCAAAACAATCTAAATAATTTAAAAAAAGATCTAAAACTCAGTTTATTTCAGACTATAGGTCTAGAAACCCATATTTCAGGAATCAGCACTAAGCTTCAGGAGCAACAAGATGGCGAATAAATTTGGAACAGTTACAGTATTGAGCGCTGCTATGGTAACCGCCATATTCGGTAGTGCTAATTTTATAAATATAGCTTCTGCGAAAGAAGCACAAGCGGCGCTTACTAACACACCACAAGCAATGCCTGTCGAAGTCGCTATCGTCGAAGATCGTGCAATACGCCTCTGGAAACAATTTTCAGGACGCCTTTCAGCTGTCGATTATGTTGAAATCAGACCACAGGCATCCGGTTTAATCACTGAAGTAAAGTTTAGCGACGGTCAACATGTTAATAAAGACGATATTTTATACGTCATTGATCCTCGCCCATTAAAAGCGATCGTCGATCAAAAAAGAGCTAGTTTAATTTCTGCGAAAGATAATTATGATTTTGCTATAAAGGAATACAAAAGAACCGCTGATTTAGTGGCTAAAAAAATGGTGGCGCAACAAGTTCTCGATGATCGAACTAATAATAAACTAGTTGCCAATTCAAACGTAAGAAGCGCTGAAGCCGAATTATCTTCAGCTGAAATAAACTTAAGTTATGCGTATATCAAAGCCCCTATTTCAGGCACTATTGGGCGTATAGAATTAACCGTTGGTAACTTGGTGTCTTCTGGGGCTAATGCCCCCTTATTAACATCTATTGTCGCTAATGATCGTGTTTATGCTGATTTTGAAGTAGATGAACAGACCTATCTGCGCTTTCGTAAAAACGCCTCATCTGCGCTCAACACTAAGCTTCAAAATCCGGTCGAGCTTAGCTTAGAAGGTGGAAATGACGTATATCAAGGGAAAATACATTCATTTGATAATAGAATTGACCCTACAACAGGTACGATTCGTGCTCGCGCGATTTTTAATAATCCAGAAGGTAAATTGTTATCTGGTATGTATGCCCACTTAAAATTAGGCAGTACTGGTGAAGAAAAAGCAATTTTAATTAGTGAACGTGCTATTGGCACAGATCAAAATAGAAAATTTGTCTATGTGGTTAATGATGAAAATAAAACGACATATAGAGAAGTTATATTAGGTGACAGCATAGATGGCAGTCGAATTGTACATTCAGGACTAAAAGCTGGCGACAAAGTGATTGTGCGTGGATTGATGCGAATTCAGCCAGATATGCTAGTTGAGCCAAGAGTTTTAACTTCTCCTGAGTCACAAACAGACAAACCTTAAATTAAGTATTTTTAACTTATCTATTTGAAATAGTGCACGAATATCTGTTTCCGATTGTTATTGTAAACATCCAGAACACGACGTTCTGAGGGTAAATGTACCATGAGTTTTTCAAGTCATTTTGTTGATAGGCCCATTCTGGCGAGTGTTATCTCCTTACTCATCTTTGTATTTGGCGCCGTGGCAATGTTTCAATTGCCAATTTCCGAATACCCAGAAGTAGCGCCTCCTTCAGTTATCATCAATGCATCCTTTCCAGGAGCTAGCCCTTCTGTCATTTCAGAAACAGTTGCAACACCGTTAGAAGAGCAAATCAATGGTGTCGAGAACATGCTTTACATGAACTCACTAGCTTCAACTGATGGTAAATTAACGATCACGGTCACCTTTGCTATTGGATCTGACGTTGATCTATCACAACAACTAGTACAAAACCGTGTGACGCAAGCGCTCCCAAGACTTCCAGATATCACGCGTCAACTAGGTGTTACTGTGACTAAAAGCTCGCCTGACTTAACGATGGTCGTACATTTACTTTCGCCGAATGAACGTTATGACATGCTTTATTTACGTAACTTTGCAACGCTACATGTTCGTGATCAATTAGCGAAAATTTCTGGCATTGGTCAAGTCAGGTTGTTCGGTTCAGGTGATTACGCTATGCGTATCTGGTTGAATCCTGACAAAATTGCTGAACGTAACATGACGCCTGATCAAGTGATCAACGCAATTCGTGGACAAAACGTCCAAGTAGCCGCCGGTGTAATAGGCGGCCCTCCTTATAAGGATAAAATTGAACTGCAATTGCCGATCAACGTGCAAGGTCGCCTGCAAAGTGTCGAAGAGTTTGAACAGATACTCGTTAACCGTGATGCCAATGGCGTAGTAACGCGATTAGAAGATATTGCACGAGTAGAATTAGATGCTGAGAGCTACGGCTTACGTTCGCTATTGAATAACCAGCCTGCTGTTGCAATCCCTATTTTTGCAGCACCAGGTGCCAATGCATTAGATATTTCTGACAATGTACGTGCCACGATGGAACAGTTGAAGCAAAATTTTCCGGATGATCTTGATTACAGTATTGTCTACGATCCTACAGTCTTTGTTCGTAGCTCTATTAATTCGGTCATCGTTACCTTATTCGAAGCGATCGCTTTAGTAGTATTTGTGGTTATTCTGTTCTTACAATCATGGAGAGCCTCGATTATTCCACTACTGGCTGTACCCGTATCTATTGTTGGTACCTTCGCATTTATGTATTTCCTAGGTTTTTCGATTAATGTCTTGTCACTATTTGGCTTGATATTAGCTGTGGGGATCGTGGTCGATGACGCCATCGTTGTGGTTGAAAATGTTGAGCGAAATATCAGTGAAGGTAAAACGCCACGCAATGCGACAGTGCAAGCAATGAGAGAAGTAACAGGCCCTATTATTGCCACCTCGTTAGTACTCGCGAGTGTCTTTATACCCATTGCCTTTATTTCTGGTCTAACCGGCATGTTTTACAAACAATTTGCCTTGACCATCGTTATTGCAACATTCATCTCTACGTTAAACTCATTGACCTTGAGCCCGGCTTTATGTGCAATGTTATTACGCGCACCTGATGCACCTAAAGACAGATTCGCTAAAATTATGGACTTTCTGCTTGGGTGGCTGTTTAACCTATTCAACAAGGTCTTTAACAAAAGTCAGCGCGGTTATGTCAAAAGCGTACGTGTCTTCGCCTCACGTAAATTGATTATGATGACGCTATTCTCAATTCTTATTGGCTTTACGGCTTATAGTTTCACCTTAGTGCCACCGGGCTATATTCCTGCACAAGATAAACAATACTTAATCAGCTTTGCACAACTTCCTACCGGTTCAACACTGGACCGTTCTGAAAAAGTGATGCGTGAAATGGCCGATGCTGCATTGGCTGAACCCGGCGTGGCGAGTGCTGTTCAATTTCCTGGTTTATCTGTGAATGGCTTTGTAAATTCAGCTAGCGCGGGTATTGTCTTTGTAACCTTAGATGATTTTGAAAACCGAACCGACCCCAATTTAAGTGCTAATGCGATCGCGGGTCGTTTACAGGAGAAATACAACACTATCCAAGAAGCTTTTATTGCCATTTTCCCACCACCGCCAGTCCGTGGGCTTGGAACAACGGGTGGTTTTAAACTGCAAATTGAAGATCGCACCGATCAAGGATATAAGGTATTAGATGATATTGTTAATGAAGTGAAGCAAAAAGCCAATCAAGATCCTGCTTTGGTCGGCGTTTATTCAAACTACAATGTTAATGTTCCTCAATTATTTGCTAATCTTGATCGTACTAAAGCCGTACAGTTGGGTATTCCAGTTGAAGAAGTATTTCGTACCTTACAAATTTACTTAGGGTCGCTTTACATTAATGATTTCAACCAATTTGGTCGTACTTATCAAGTTATTGCTCAGGCCGATAAGGAGTTTCGTTCTACACCACAAGATATTTCTCGCCTACAAGCACGCAATAATGAAGGAAACATGGTGCCTTTGGCGACCATCATTAATGTAGAAGAAGCTTTTGGGCCAGAGGTTGCTATGCATTACAATTCATATCGTTCAGCGGATATAAATGGTGATGCATCAGCAGGTTTCTCTTCTGGGGAAGCACAAGCAGCTATTACTAAAATCCTTGATGAAACCCTACCTGCTGGAATGGAATTTGAGTGGACAGAGCTGACTTATCAACAAATCTTGGCTGGCAACACGGCAATCTTTGTATTCCCGCTTTGCTTATTTCTTGTCTTCCTAGTGCTTGCTGCTCAATATGAAAGTCTTGCATTACCGATGGCAATTATTCTTATTGTACCTATGAGTATTTTATCGGCCATGATTGGCGTGTATATCTCAGGAGGTGACAATAATATTTTCACTCAAATAAGCTTATTCCTACTGGCAGGTTTAGCCTCTAAAAATGCGATATTGATCGTTGAGTTTGCCCATAACCTAGAACATCAAGGGCGCACGACATTTGAAGCGGCTATTGAAGCATCACGTTTGAGGTTACGCCCTATATTAATGACGTCTTTTGCCTTTATTATGGGGGTATCACCCCTCATGCTAAGTCAGGGCGCTGGCTCAGAAATGCGTCAAGCGATTGGGACGGCAGTATTTTCTGGCATGTTAGGCGTAACATTTTTTGGTTTAATCTTTACACCGGTCTTTTATGTCTTATTCCGTAAAATTGAAATTTATTTTTCTAAGGATAAAGAGAGTGACAGAATTAAAGCTGAACCTTGGTAAAGTTAAGTTTTTGTAAACTCCGATAAAGCAATACCCTTTATGGTGCTGCTTTATCGGCAAATCATTATTGTGTTGGCATCTTTCATCTAAGATGCCAACTATTCACCAACTAAGTCAGCACATTTATAAAATGCGCCTTCACCGCCTAAAGCTGTCACTAGTTTGGGTAAAATTTTTGCCATTTTATCTTTTAAAGTCCAAGGTGGATTAATCACGATCATGCCACTCGCTGACATACCGCTACCAAATTGATCGGCGGTAATTCCTAATTCAAATTGTTGTATTTTTTTGATGCCGCTGCGGATAAATTTTCGTTCTAAAACATCAATATTTTTGCGATCGACAACCGGATACCAAAGTGCATAAGTACCTGTAGGAAATTTTTTATAAGCGCTATCAATGGCATCAAAGACTTGAGTATAATCCGTTTTAATTTCATACGAGGGATCAATTAGCACTAAACCGCGACGTGAAATAGGAGGCAGTAAGGCTTCCATTCCTTTAAAGCCATCTTCATACATCACTCGTACGCCCTTCTGCTTGCCGGTATTTTCTAATAAAAGCTCAGCATCTCGCGGATGTAATTCATACAACCAACTGCGATCTTGTCGACGTAGAAAGTTGGAGGCAATTACCGGTGATCCCGGATAAAAACTCAAACCAACTTCAGTGTTATAACGCGCTATCACGTCAAAATAACGAGTAAGTTCTGGCCAGTCTTGTGGGATTAGCTTGCCGATACCTTGAGTGTATTCTTGTAATTTAGCAGCGTGCTCACTATGCAAATTATATAGCCCTGCTCCAGCATGGGTATCTATGTAATCAAATGCGTTTTCTTTTTTGCTTAGATGTTCAAGAATTTCAATGAGAACGACATGTTTAATAACATCAGCATAATTTCCAGCGTGATATGAATGGCGGTAACTTAACAAGGTGATTTCCTAATAATATCGAATATTAAAGCTATTATAGTATTGCTGAACGTCTAGCGACTAAGTATTATCAAGTTAAAACGTTAGCGTGCTCAGTAGCTGTGTCTCAGGGCAAGAAAATAACGACCATTATGAGCATAACTATTGCGCTTACTTAACTACCCTCATTGAAGTGATAAATATGAATAAAGCAATTAAGGCGGCGTTATTATCATCCCTTGTATTTCCAGGTGTAGGACAGTACTTGCTCAAAAAATATGTACTAGGCGCCTTATTAGCTGGAATAGCTTTTATTGCACTTTGCGTGATCATGGTCAATATCGTAGAGTCTTCCTTACTAATAGCTGAACAAATTCAGCAAGGAGAGATTGCTTTTAACGTAGTGGCTATTTCAGCATTAATTTTGGACCAACAATCCACCGCCTCTAGCAATTCTATCGGAAGCATAGCCACTATAGTGTTAGTATTGACATGGATAATCAGTATTATTGATTCATTAATTACGAACGCCTAATGGTATGGATAAAAGCCTCAAAATGGTCAATTAAATTGACTATGACAAAATGATGACAATTGTCATTTATCTGTCACACAAAATACTTATAATCAAAAAAACGTGGATATTTTAGATAAAATGGATACTTCAGAAAACATGGGCAGTACAGAAGAAATGGGCGATATAACAGATTTAGATAATCTAGAAGATGTAGATACTATCGAAATTAATAATCCCCAATATTACCTGAATCGAGAAATTAGCTTACTTGAATTTAATTGGCGTGTTTTACAACAAGCCTTAGATGTTAATGTGCCGCTACTTGAACGCTTAAATTACCTTTGTATTTCTAGCACGAATTTAGATGAGTTTTTTGAAGTACGTGTTGCCGGCTTAATCCAACAAATTGAGATCGGCGATACCTATCTTGAAGCTGACCAAGTAAATACTCAAGAAGTACTTAAACTGATTAATATCAGAGCTCATGAGTTAGTCGATGAACAATACCAAGTATTAAACGAAGTCTTATTGCCTGCGTTAGAGGAAGAAGCGATCCGAGTTTTACCTCGCGCAGAATGGACTGACGAGCAAACTAAATGGTTGTCGACTTATTTTACCGAAGAAGTCGCACCAGTATTAAGCCCAATGGGCTTAGATTCAGCTCACCCCTTCCCTCGTTTATTGAATAAAAGTTTAAATTTCATTATTTCTTTGATTGGCCGTGATGCATTTGGTCGTAACCGTGGATACGCGATTTTACAGGCACCTCGTGCTTTACCACGTGTTATTGAATTACCTTCAGAACTAAAGCCTGATGGTGAACATCGTTTTGTATTCCTTTCATCCATTATTCATGCCTTTGCAGAAGATTTATTTTATGGCATGAAAATTAAAGGCCTTTATCAGTTCCGAGTAACCCGTAACAGCGATCTCGCGATTGATACTGAGGAAACTAGTGATTTATTACGCGCCATTTCAGACGAGCTTACCCATCGTAATTATGGCGATGAAGTGCGTTTAGAAATCGCTCACAACTGCCCACAGGATATGGTTGATTTCCTTCGCGTTGAGTGTGGCATGCATGAAGATAATGTTTACCTTGTTAATGGCCCTGTAAATGTAAACCGTTTACAAGCCTTATACGCCTTGGTTGATAGACCAGATTTGAAATTTAAACCTTTTACTCAGGGCCGCCCATCAGCATTACCGTCAGGCGGAGATATATTTTCAGCTATTCGAAAACAAGATATTTTATTGCATCACCCCTACCAATCGTTCACCCCCGTTATTGATATTATCAAACAAGCAGCGGCCGATCCTAATGTATTAGTTATTAAACAAACACTCTACCGTACGGGTGCTAAATCGCCGATTGTTGATGCCTTAGTTGCAGCAGCACATGCAGGTAAAGAAGTAACGGTAGTGATCGAGCTGCGAGCTCGCTTTGACGAAGCTGAAAACGTGGCCTTAGCATCACGTTTACAGCAAGCTGCAGCACATGTAGTGTATGGCATTGTAGGTTATAAAACACACGCTAAAATGCTACTTATTTTACGGCGTGAAAACAATAAATTACGTCATTATGTACATTTAGGTACCGGCAACTATCATCGCAGTACCTCGCGAATATATACTGACTACGGACTATTGACCTCAGATAAGCAAATTGGCGAAGACATTGGCCACCTATTTGTTCAGCTAACAAGTCTTGGTAAAGTACCCAAGATGAACAAACTGCTACATGCACCTTTTACGCTGCACGAGGGTTTGTTAAATCGTATTAATAATGAAATTGAGAATAAAGAAGCAGGAAAACACGCTCATATCATTGCCAAAGTAAACTCTTTGGTTGAGCCTGAAATCATTCAGGCTTTTTATCGCGCCTCAATTGCTGGCGTTAAAATTGATCTTATTGTTCGTGGCGTGTGCTGCCTTAAACCAGGCATTGAAGGACTTTCTGAAAACATTCATGTACGTAGTATTATTGGTCGCTTCCTTGAACATACTCGCGTGTTTTATTTTGCAAACAATGATGAACCTGCCGTCTGGGCTGGTAGCGCGGATCTAATGAAGCGTAATTTATTACGTCGAGTTGAAACCTGCTTCCCTATTGAATCCAAACGCTTACGAGATAGAGTTATAGAAGACCTTAACATCTATTTAGCCGACAATACACAAGCTTGGATCTTATCTCCTGATGGCCGTTATAAACGTGTTGAGCGTGAAGACGATGCCGAAGTAGTTTGTGCACAGACAACCTTACTAGAGCAAATGGCCACCACGTATTAATGGAAACCATTGCTTTTTTTAACCTCAAGGGGGGTGTGGGGAAAACGACTTCTGCAGTTAATATTGCTTGGCATGCTGCAAATGAAGGTATCCCCACCCTACTCTGGGATCTAGATCCTCAAGCAGCATCAAGTTGGTTGTTAAAAAGCACCACCAAAATAAAATCGGAACCTAAACGATTTTTGTCAGGGAAAACCCCGATAGGTGAGTTTGTTCATACAACTGATTTTGTGAATTTAGACATCATTCCAGCTAATTTTTCGTATCGCCACTTTGATCATCAACTGACCCTACAAAACGACCAAGGTCGACACAATCTTATCAGTAAGATGATTACGCCATTTAGCGAAAAATATGCACTTATTATTCTTGATTGTCCGCCCAGTTTTTCTGAATTAACTGAGCAAATATTTGATACCGCAGATTCATTATTTGTGCCTATTATTCCTACACACCTATCACTACGTACCTTTGAACAAACGCGTGATTTTTTCAAGGAACATAAGTTAAAACCCAAACGTCTTCATGCTTTTTTTACAATGGTCGATAGGCGTCGTAGCTTACACCGTATCATGCTGGCACACCCACCGGCGATGTTAAAAAATGGCTTATCTGCATCCATTCCTTATGCAGCCGTTGTTGAACGTATGGGCCATCATCGTGCACCGCTTCCAGCTTTTGATCAAAATTCAACCGTAAGTCTCGCCTACAAGGAACTTTGGCAGGACATAAAATCTACATTGAGCGAGTTTCGGCGAAAGTAGATTGACTGTTAAAGTGTTCATTTAACCACTCTTGGTAGGTTTGCCATAATACAAGTGTTGATGATTGATCGCTGAACTGCGGCTTAGATTGTATCCAACTATTAAGCGTATTATATTCATTTAACATTTTCTGTCCTCTAAATACATTAAGAATTTAAAGAGCAGATTACGGTGGTTTTATTACATTGTAATGACCGTTTTAAGTGTTATGACTTAGTGATTGACCAACAATAATGTATCTTAGGATTACGCTCAAAATCTTGCGGCAAGGTCACACGACTAATATCTGTAATAGTTAAATTCGATAAGGCATCATGATCCATTTTGAAATCGCGACGATTAGTCGAAAACAATAAAACGCCATCATCCGCGAGTAAATTTGCCGTCATGTTGATCAGCGATACATGATCACGTTGAATATCAAATACACCTTCCATGCGTGTCGAATTCGAGAACGTGGGCGGGTCAAGAAATATCAGGCCATAACGTTGTTTTGATTCTTGCTCGGCTATTTTTAACCAATCTAAACAGTTGGCACGAACAAATTGATGTTGCTCACCCATAAAACCATTTAAGGCCAGATTGTCTTGAGCCCACTCCAAATAGGTATTAGACATATCAACAGTAGTGGTCGATTTAGCATGGCCCGCCGCCGCATAAACGGTTGCTGAGCCAGTATAAGCAAACAGATTTAAAAAATCTTTTCCTGCTGCTTGTTCAGCGATCATTTGTCTTGTAATACGGTGGTCTAAAAATAATCCGGTATCTAAATAATCGGTTAGATTTATCCAAAAATTTAAACCTGATTCGGTAACTTTAATACGCTGTTTTTGTGAAGCATGTGCCTCATATTGCTGAGTGCCACGCTGTTTTTGCCTTAATTTAAGCGCGATATGAGAAGCAGGCAAAGACAATACATGAGGAATTGCTTCCATTACATCATTAAGACGTTGAACGGCTTTTTCTGGATCAATAGATTTAGGTGGCGCGTATTCTTGCACATGTACATAATCACCATATAAATCAACGGCTACCGCATATTCAGGTAAATCAGCATCGTATAAGCGATAGCATTCTGTATTGTTCTTCTTTGCCCACTTGCTAAGATGTTTAAAATTCTTTTTTAGACGGTTAGCAAACATGGCTGCATGTTCAGATGGCTCATATTCTGGTTGTTTAACAGCTTCATCGTCTTGTTCGAGCTGTTTTGTTACTTGTTCTTCACGTTGCGAATGCAGTGATACCGGGCGTGGGGCGCGATAACACAAGACCTGACAGGCAATAGGGCCGTTATCGAACGGTACTTGTTCATATATAGTTAAACCCGTAAATTTACCCAATTGCTCATTGTCGGTAATCAGGGTCGTACGCCATGCCGGAAATGATTCACTAACGATATTACCCAAACTTTCATAAAGGTGATGTAATTCAGATAAATTACCAATGCGTGATCCATACGGTGGATTACAAACCACCATACCACTGACAGGTAATGATTTAGCGTGTGATGGCCAATCCAATAAGTCACGTTGCTCAACGTGTATCCGATCCGATAAACCGATCTCTGCAATATTCGCCCTAGCGGCTTCAACGGCCTGCAATTCACTATCGCCACCAGTGATGACAGGTAATCGTGCTAGACCGCTATGACGGCGTCGTTCAGCTTCCGCTTTTAAACGTTTCCATGCTTCTTTATCGTGCTGTTTCCAGTAAGTAAAACCAAAATAGTCACGCAGGCTTCCTGGTGCAATATCGGCTGCCATCATTGCCGCTTCAATTAAAAATGTGCCCGATCCACACATAGGATCAATTAATCCCCAGCCTTGTTTAGCAAGGCGTGGCCATTCAGCTGAAAGTAGGATTGCTGCGGCTAAATGTTCTTTTAATGGCGCTGGTGTATTTTGTACTCGATAACCACGTTTATGCAGACTCTCGCCCGATAAATCGATGCTCACTATCGCTTGATTATTTTTAAGATAAACATTGATGCGAAGATCAGGTTGCAACAATTCAACCGAAGGTCTTACGCCTGTTTGTTCGCGAAAACGGTCAACAATACCGTCTTTTACACGCTGTGCGCCGTATTGAGTGTGGTGAATTTTAGAACGAAAACTATTAAATTCAACGGCAATCGTAGTGCCTTCTGCATCAATGTGATCTTCCCATGGTAAGTCATGGATACCTTGGTACAACGCATCCGTCGTGGTGGCAGAGAAATGAGCAATCGGCATCAATACACGAATAGCAACGCGAGACCATAAACAAACGCGATACGCATCTTCTAAACTGCCGGTAAAACGAATATTTCCCTGTTCTTGTTTGGTCTCTGTTATGCCCATTTCGACTAATTCTTTAGCCAATAAAGGCAGCATGCCGCGCGCGGCAGTGACGGTAAACTTATGTGTCATATTTTATCCTGATATAATTCCTAGCTATTTTAATACAGGTAACAATATTCATGGCTATTAATGACAAACAAAGGCTTTATTTAAAAGGCTTATCACACCCACTTAAGCCCGTTGTTATGATTGGTAACAAGGGTTTAACTGAGACAGTGCTTGCTGAAATTGAAAATGCTTTGGCGCATCATGAACTCATTAAAGTGCGTGTTAGCGGACAAGAAAAAGCAGAACAAGCTGAAATGATTCAGACGATTGCGCTTAAAACCAGCTCGAACTTGGTGATGGTGATTGGTCATATTGGCGCTTTTTACCGCGCAGCCAAAGAACCGAAAATTCAATTGCCTAAAAAATAGTACTATTTTATAAGGATGTTGTGATGATTGAAAAACCGGCTGATACCGAACAAAAAATCGAAAAAGCACTAGCCGAACGTTGGAGTGGGCGCGCATATGATCCCAACTTAGCGGTGACCAATGAACAAATTATCGCGATGTGTGAAGCAGCACGTTGGGCACCCTCTTGTTTTGGTGATCAACCTTGGCGGTATATTGTCTGGAATCGTCACGAAGATGAAGTCAGCTGGCAAAAGGCGTACGATTGTTTAGTTCCGGGCAATCAAGCTTGGGCTAAAAATTCGCCGGTATTAATTGTCGCGGCTTCCGTTCCAACATTTAGTCACAATGACACGCCTAACCGTTGGAATGGCTATGATTCCGGTGCAGCCAGCGTAAGCTTATGTGTGCAAGCATCAGCGATGGGATTGATGAGTCACCAAATGGGCGGCTTTGATAGCGATAAACTTAAGGCCACCTTCGCAATACCTACCGATATCAGCTTATGGGCTATGATTGCGATAGGACATCCAGCGGCATTAGATACCTTAAATGAAGAAAATTTAGAACGGGAACTAAAAGCTCGCGAACGACGTCCTTTAGCTACACAGTTTTATCGTGGTGATTGGAATATTCCGCTTATTTGAGGTGAATGAGAATGAAATCAGCGTTACTAATTATCGGTTTACTAAGTGCTACATCTGCTTTTTCCGTCGAAAAGTTATATTTAGATCGATTACTCGATACCCATATCTGTCATCACTGCAATTTAAGTGATGCTGATTTGCAAGGCCAAGATTTTAGTGGCGCGGATATGAGTGAAGCCCTTTTAAAAGGCATTAACCTCAGTGATGCTAAATTAGTAGGGGCATGGTTTACACGATCAAGAGTACAAGGTGCTAATTTTGAAAATGCTGATTTGTCGACCGCTTTAATGGACTATGCTAATTTTACTGGTGCCAACTTCCAAGGCGCTAATTTGAATGGTGCCAAGCTCAATTTTGCTGATTTAACGGATGCTAATCTAACGGGAGCAACACTCGTTGATACTGTCACTCGAGGGGTTAATTTCTGTAACACCACCATGCCCGATGGCAAAATTAACAATGACAATTGTCCAACACCTCAAAAATAGTCTTAGCCTAAAACTCAGCTACGCACTTCAATAGCCGCTTACGTTACAATAAGCGGCTATTTTGCATCTAATCGTTTGATACTATTTTGATAAATACACTGCAACAACTCGAAAAAATACTCGATACAGCCATGTTATCGGATCAATTTCCGCTTCGTCGCCGACTACAAAGTTTGCGTAAACAGTCGGATATCAAACCAGAACAAGTCAACAGACTGCAATCGCAAATTAACGCATCAGTAGAACGTCGGGCATTACGCCAAAGAAATATTCCTAAGCCTGAGTTTGAAGACGGTTTACCGGTAATCGAACGTCGTGAAGAAATAGCAAAAGCGATAACGGATAATCAGGTCATTATTCTTAGTGGTGAAACGGGTTCAGGTAAAACCACTCAACTACCTAAAATATGTCTTGAATTAGGCCGTGGTGTTGCCGGCATGATCGGCCATACCCAACCACGTCGAATTGCCGCCAGAACTGTAGCCACACGTATTGCTGAAGAGTTAAAAAGCGAACTCGGCGATGTCGTCGGTTATAAAGTACGTTTTCATGATCAAGTGAAAGCCGATAGCAGTTACGTTAAATTAATGACCGACGGTATTTTGCTGGCTGAAACTCAAAACGATAAGTTTCTTAATCAATACGACACCATTATTATTGATGAGGCCCATGAACGCAGTCTTAATATTGATTTTTTATTAGGTTATCTCAAACAATTATTACCGAAACGTCCTGATCTGAAAGTTATTATCACTTCAGCAACCATTGATACCGAGCGCTTCTCGAAGCATTTCAATAATGCTCCGGTCATTGAAGTCAGCGGCCGTACTTTCCCTGTTGAAATTCGCTATCGTCCACCCATGGGGGATGATGACGAGCAACGTGGCTACGATATGGTGCATGGTATTGTTGAAGCCGTTGATGAATTATGTCGCGAAGGTCAAGGCGATATATTGGTCTTTTTGTCTGGTGAACGTGATATTCGTGATGTCTCTGAAGCGCTACGTAAACATCATCCGCCTAAAACAGAAATCTTGCCTTTACTCGCTCGTCAATCAGCCGTCGAGCAAAATCGTGTATTTAAAACGGGTGGACATCGCCGTATTGTTTTAGCCACCAATGTCGCTGAAACATCGCTAACCGTGCCGGGTATTCGCTATGTTGTTGATCCGGGTTATGCTCGTATCAGCCGATATAGTGTACGTAACAAGGTGCAACGTTTACCGATTGAGAAAGTATCACAATCGAGCGCAAATCAACGTTCAGGTCGTTGTGGTCGCGTTGCCGCCGGTGTTGCCATTCGTTTATATGATGAAGATGACTTTAAAAACCGCCCTGCTTTTACCGATCCAGAAGTATTAAGAACCAATCTTGCTTCGGTTATTTTGCAAATGTCTTCATTGAATTTGGGCGAGCCTGCGAAATTCCCTTTTATCAATCCGCCGCCAGACAAAATGATCAATGACGGCTTTCGTTTACTGGAAGAGTTAGACGCCGTTGATAGAAGCCGAAAACTGACGGCAACGGGAAGACAACTTGCTCAATTACCGATTGATCCGCGTATTGCCAGAATGTTATTAGCGGCTCAAAAATTAAACTGCGTGACCGAATTATTGATTATTGCCAGCGCCTTGAGTATTCAAGATCCACGTGAACGGCCAATGGATAAACAGCAAGCTGCCGATGAAGCTCATAATAAATATAAAGATGAACGTTCAGATTTTTTAGCCTTTATTAAATTATGGGCGCTTTATCATGACAAGAAAAAACACCTCAGCCAAAACAAGTTAAGACAATATTGTAAGGAACACTTTTTATCATTTTTGCGCTTACGCGAATGGCATGATATTCATCAACAATTACACGTACAAGTCGGCCAAATGGGTATCAAGCCCAATCAAGTGCCGGCAGATTACAAAGAAATACATCAAGCCTTATTATCTGGATTACTCAGTAATATCGCAGTTAAAAGTGATAATAAAGAATATACCGGTACGCGAAACCTAAAACTGCATATTTTCCCCGGTTCTGCCTTACATAAAAAAGGTCCTAAATGGATTATGGCGGCAGAACTAGTCGAAACAGGTCGTTTATACGCCCGTATTGCCGCCAAAATTGAGCCGGAATGGATTGAGCCTGTCGCTGGTGATTTAGTTCGCAAGCAGTATTCCGATCCGCATTGGGAAAAGAAACCTGCACAAGTCGTCGCCTTTGAACAAGTATCGTTATACGGCTTACCAATAGTCCCGCGTCGCCGCGTGCATTTTGGTCCTATTGATCCAGTTAAATCTAATGAAATATTTATTCGTGATGCCTTAGTACAGGGTGATTGGTTTTGTCGTGGGCCCTTTTTTAAACATAATCTCGATCTCATTGAAAATATTGAGCTGCTGGAACAAAAATCTCGTCGACGTGATGTATTGGTTGATGATGAAGTATTGTTTGAGTTTTATAAGACACGCATCCCCGCCCATATTACTAATGGTGCTGGTTTTGAAAAATGGCGTAAAAAAGCCGAACACGATAATCCAAAATTATTGTTTTTAACACGTGATGACTTGATGCAACATCAGGCCGATCATGTTACTGCTGACAGTTTTCCTGATCAAATCTTAGTCAACCGTGTACCTTTGGCCTTGGAATATCATTTTGAACCGGGCAAAACACATGACGGTATCACCCAAACCATTCCATTATCGTTACTTAATCAAACGAATCCGGAACGATATGAATGGTTAGTACCAGGATTATTACGCGATAAGGTGATGATCTTACTGAAGAGTTTGCCTAAAACACAGCGCCGTCATTTTATTCCTGTACCTAAATATGCAGATGATTGTTTACGCAATATGTCACCAGACTCGGGGGCTTTATTACCGGCGTTGAGTGAACAATTGCGTAAATTAACCGGCGTAGAAATTCCGCTTTCAGCTTGGAATATCAGCGACTTACCGTTATATTTACAAATGAATTTCCGTCTAATTGATGAAGCTGGAAAACTACTCGCTGAAGGCCGTGACTTAGCAGCCCTTAAACAAACATGGGCCAAACAAGCCGCCGCGAGTTTTCGCCAAATTCCAGATAGTGATTATGAACAACAAGGTCTAACCCGTTGGTCATTTGGCAAGTTATCTGAACAGATTACCTTGCAACAAAATGGCCTAGAAATGACCGCCTATCCAGCCTTAGTTGATAAAGGCGATGCGGTTGATTTAACGTTGATGGATACGTTTGCTCAGGCACAAACCCAAACCAAGAAAGGCTTACGTCGTTTATTTATGTTGGCCCAAGCTGATGCAATTAAATACCTTCACAAACATCTACCTAATATCAAACAAATGTGTCTGCATTATGTGAATGTGCCGCCGGCGCCTTTTGAAAATGTTGAAAGTGATACTCAGCAAACGCCCGCTGAACAGCTTAAAATGGATCTGATTCATGTTGCCTTTGATCGTTGTTTTTTATTAGACCAACCCGCCATTGTCAGCCAACAAGATTTTGAACATCGATTAGAAAATAAACGCGGTCAACTGATCAATACGGCTGTTGAACTTGCCCAACAAATTGCGAATCCTCTTGCTGAATATCATGCAATTGCCAAACGTTTGTCTGGAAAAATGCCACTAACAGCGATCAATGCAGTAAAAGATATACGTGAGCAACTCAATCACCTTCTTTATCAAGGGTTTGTCCATAATACCGCTGATGAGGCGTTAAAACGTCTACCGGCGTATTTTCAAGCGATAGGTCAGCGTTTAGATAAATTGACTACTGATCCGACACGAGATAAACAGTGGACGGTCGATATTGCACCACATTGGCAACGTTATCTAAATAATGTAGGTAAACGAAACTCAGAAGACTTTGAACTTTATCGTTGGATGTTGGAGGAATACCGTATTTCCTTATTTGCTCAAGGTATAAAAACCGCCTACCCAATATCGGCTAAACGACTCGAAAAGCAATGGCAACTATGTTGAGCATGATTTATAGCAGAGAAATAATGCTGACCGAATACTTTTCATAATGCCTTAGCTTAGGCTGATAACAATGCTTTGTAGCTATCAAGTGACATCGGCTTATAAAAGTAGTAGCCTTGTATATATTCACACCCTAATGCAGCTAAGGCTTTATGTTCACCTTCAGTTTCAACACCCTCTGCTACGACGTCTAATTTCAGCTCTTTTGCCAACGACATAATCATTCTAACGAGTGCGGCATCATTGTCACTATTTGCCATATTAGTCACAAATGCTTTATCAATCTTTAAGGTATCAATTGGAAACTGCATTAAGTAACTAAGGCTTGAATACCCTGTCCCAAAATCATCAATTGCTAAACTCAGACCAAGCTCTTTCAACTTCATCATTGTCTCGATTAGTTTTTCGGGATTTGCTGAGGCGACCTCTTCGGTAATTTCAAGCTCTAAGAAAGAAGGCGGCATTCCTGTTTCTATTAAAGTGTGATTTACATAATCAACAAACCCAGTTTGAATAAAATGTCGTGCAGATATATTGACTGCTATTTTTTGGGGTTCAAGTCCTTCATCACTCCACTTCACCCACTGTTTACATGCAGTTGTTAAAACCCATTCACCGATACCGATAATTAAATCACTTTCTTCGGCTATCGGGATAAATTCTGCTGGTGAGATATACATATCGTTATATTGCCAACGTATCAATACCTCCCCACCGACAAACTGCCCTGTCTGAGTATCAACCTTAGGTTGAATATTTAAAATGAATTCATTCTTTTCTAACGCATGTTTTAAACCTTGCTCTATGGCTAATAATCGCGTTGCCTGTTCAGTTAAGTCTTCACTATATAATCGAACGCTTGATCCTTCTTTTATACCTTGCCGTAAGGCCGTATCAGCATTACGTAATAACTGTTCAGCATCAGAACCACCTTGAGGAAAAGTCGTAAGCCCCACAGTACAGTGCATAGTTAAACCTAAGTCCCCTATTGATAATGCAGATGCAAACAAACTGAGCAAGTTGTCACCCAATTGCTTGGCATGTAGGGGGGGTGCAGAGTTATTACAAATAACCACCCAACTTGATGATTCAAATGAATAGAGGCCCAATTCACCATCAGAAACATGATTAATAAAGTTTTCTAATCGTTGTGACATCGCCTGTAAGACCTTGTCACTCATTTCATGGCCCAAAGATGCATTGACCAAATCTAAGCCACTGACCTTAATAAATGCAAGGGTAAATGGCGTAAGTGAACGCTGTGTTTTTAGTTTTAAAACCTCTTCCAAGTGCCTACGATTAGGCAAACCCGTTAGCAAATCGTGATTTGAACGATGGATAAGTTCATTTTCGGCTTTGACCCGATCCGTAACATCTAACAAATACGCATAAACAGAATCATCGTTACTAGTATGATGAAAAATAGCTGAAAACATCCTATTCCCCAACAAATAGTGATTCGAGTTATAACTATCTTGTTCACTCTTTATGGCGAATATTTGTTGCTCATTATCAGTTGGTAGAAGCTTTGATGGTGCATCAATGCAGTTCAATGTCTGGGCAAGGTTCAACGCTGCTGGATTAAGGTATATTGGTTCACGACTTTTATCTAAACGGATTATTGGATAAGGGTTCTGCTCTGGATAGAGAGCTAATTCACGATTGATTTTATGTTGTTTAAGCATGCCTTTTAATACAAAGGCAAGCACCATTAACAACACTAATACGAAGCCACTAAATGCTATTTGCGAAATAACCATCTTCGCTATCAGCGTTTCAGTATTATCACTATAGTGCTTAAAGCTACTTCGTAAGGATTTAGTATGCTCACTTAACTGCAAATTAAACTCATCACTAATTTTTGTTGATGCAGACAATTGATTTCTAAGCTCATCCCAATCTGTTTCAGGATGCTGCATTTCAGCATCAAAAGCCTGCGCGATGCTATTCAAACTAATAAGATACTGATTCACTTCATTTACAAAACTTTTATCAAGCTTGCTTAACAATTGCTCCATTTTTAGCAAGTTAGCTTGCCATTTCATTTGATAAACCAAACTATCCGTTGTTTCATAGTAGTTATATAAAATCAGTTCGTGTGTTTTAACATTGCTTTGAACAGCATAAATGGTATCGAGTTTTGGCAGATGGTCTTGTACCAACATAGCCATATTATCTTCGACCTTATAACTCACATTCGATAATGAACTGATTATCCATATTGCCCCCAGTAGTACTAATGCAAAGGCCGTAATCAGTCGATACATCACTTTATTTTCATCAACAATCGTGTTCATAATTCGCTCAAGCCTATAAGGTTAAATTTATGATGATTTTATTATTTCGACTTTTTATGAACATCAATTAAAAGACGAGTTGGACTATTGAATGTTACAAATATGCTTTTGTCATTACCGCTCATAATGTAAACAGGCATAAAAAAGCCACTGACATTGTTTTGTGAGTGGCTTTTAGTATTCTCATTGCAGCAGTTTATCTACACAACAAGAAATTCGTTTCACTTTCGAGCATCATGTGTGTCGTAAAACTACCAAACATAAAGCCATGAATTTTACCGTGGCTGAACGCGCCCATCATCGTCAAGTCTATATTATGTTCTTGTTGATACTGAGTTAATAACTCAAGCGGATCACCACTTAATGCCGTTGTCTTTACAATACAGTTGACTGGAGATAATACCGTTTCAGCCTCATCAACTAGACGCTGTGCATCGCCACTATTTTTCTGAACACTAACGACATGAATGTTAAATAATTGTGTAGAAAACAGATTTTTCTTAATGATTTCTATCGCTTTTTTAGATGTTGGGCTGCCATTGTAAGCCAGCATCAAATTGCGTGGTGCTACAAACGCTTTTTTCACAATAACAATAGGTTTTTGAGTAACTCGAATCGCCTGTTCCAGCTGTGAACCTAAGCCTTTTTTATCGCCCTTATGATCTTCACCTTTCGCACCTAGCACCACAATCTCTATTTCCATATCAAGATCTTGCAATACTTCAGCTAAACTACCGTGACGCTGTTTTGCAATGATATTTGACAGACCTGCCTGTTCTGCACGTTGCATCGCATTGTTGAGTAGTGCCTTACCTTCCGCTATCAAACGTTTACTTTCTAGCCTTTCTTCGTCAGACAACTCATTTAACAGCTGTTCAGTCATGTTCGGCGTAAGCGTACCTTCATGATGAGTATGGTCACTAAGGTGTGAATGCTCAATGCTATGCAGAAACTTAATCGAAAACTGACTATTATTTGCCAGCCAAATAGCCTGTTCAATGACTGCATCACTTAACTCTGAACCATCAATACACGCCAGAATACACTTCTTGTCTGTAGTCATTATCAATGTCCTCCCATGATTTTTTCTATCTGATCGGGTTTATCATGCACAGCAAACTTATCTAATAGCGTTTCACTGGCTTCATTCAAGCCGATAATACTGACGTCAGCTCCTTCGCGACGTAATTTAATGACGACTTTATCTAAGGCCGCAACCGCAGTAATATCCCAAAAATGTGCACGATGAACATCAATCACCACTTTATCAACCGCTTCTTTATAATCAAATAGGCCAATAAATTTATCAGATGAGTTAAAAAATATTTGTCCTACAACGTTATAAATACGGGTATCAGTCGTTTCATCATAATTAGATTCCATATACATAAATTGACTTAGACGCTGCGCCATAAATAGCGCGCCAATCAGTATTCCGGTAAAGACACCAAACGCTAAATTGTGTGTCCACACCACGACAACTACCGTCGCGATCATTACGATTGACGCACTTTTAGGATTGGTCTTAAGTTCTTTCAAAGACGTCCAGTTAAACGTACCAATAGAGACCATGATCATCACTGCAACCAAGGCGGCCATAGGCACAATCTTCAAAATATCACTTAAAAACACCACTAAGATTAATAACACCACCCCTGCGGTCATTGCAGATAACCGACCTCGCCCACCAGATTTCACATTGATAATAGATTGACCAATCATCGCACAACCTGCCATACCACCAATCAAACCTGAACCGATATTAGCAATCCCTTGGCCCTTACATTCACGCTTTTTGTCACTGCTTGTATCAGTAAGCTCATCAATTACATTAGCCGTCATCAGTGACTCTAATAAACCCACAACTGCAATTGATAGAGAATAAGGCAAGATGATGTTCAACGTTTCAAAGTTCAACGGCACATCTGGCCATAAGAAAATAGGTAAGGTATCAGGTAAATCGCCCATATCACCTATGGTACGAACATCTATTCCTAAAAAGTAAACAAACACTGTCAATGCAATAATATTAATCAGTGGTGAAGGTAGAATTTTGCCAATTACAGGTACATAAGGGAAAAGATAGATAATGCCTAAACCAGCAGCTGTCAAAGCATAAACATGCCATGTTACATTCAGTAGCTCAGGTAATTGCGCCATGAAGATAAGTATCGCGAGGGCATTTAAAAAACCTGTCATGACTGATTTAGAAACAAAACTCATAAATTTATGGAGGTTCAAATAGCCCGCTACAATCTGTAAAACACCGGCCAGTATGGTTGCCACTAAAAGATATTGCAGCCCAAAGTCTTTGACTAACGTTACCATCAATAAAGCTGTAGCAGCGGTTGCGGCTGAAATCATACCTGCTCGGCCACCTACAATCGCAATAATAAAGGCGATAGCAAATGAGGCATAAAGTCCTACTTTAGGATCAACGCCAGCAATTATAGAAAATGCGATGGCTTCGGGTACAAGTGCTATGGCAACCACTATTCCAGCGAGAATATCGCCACGAATATTGCCCAGCCAGTCTTGTTTAGCTGATAACAGCATTATTTATTCCTTCATATTTGAGTTTTTTAGAAACGCTTAGCGGCCCCTACTACCAAACTAAATAATAAATTTATATTAGAAAGTGTAGTAAGGCTGACAAATAGCGCATGGTGTAATTATTATTGAATCACACCAATATAGTGGTCGAATTATACAGGAAAACGATATCTTTTTTTCAGCTGTGGCACTGCACATAGCTAAGCCTGCATGCTATATTGGCAGCAATATTTAAATAAGAACTACATGGAGTTTCAGCTTGAATCATAATCGGTCTAAATCGAAAGGTAATATTAGTCTATTAGTTATTGCTGGCTTGGTGACGAGCACCATAGCGGGAGCTTATTTTTATCTTGACCGCCAAGCGGATGCACACGTTAATGCAAGCATGGCCTCGTTGGTTGATGAGGCGCAATCCCAAGGTCTGACACTAAGCTATTCAGCTGCTGATGCCTCACCACTAAGTCAAGTCGTTGAAATAACCGACTTTATTATTACAGGACATGAACAAGAACCCGATATTCAACTAGGCAATGTCGTAATAAAAGGTTTCAGTTGGCAAGATTTGAACAATAATCAAAATCAGTTACCGCTAGAGATGAGTGTTGATATTACAAAGGGACAACTTCATCTTAAACAAAGCATGATTGAAACCAATACAGATATACAGACACTAGTGCGTATTCTAGGTGACACCATCCCCTTTTCAACTCAAATAAGCTACCAGATCCAGCCTATCCAAAAACAATTGCACTTGTCATTAACGCAAGAGCTTGAAGACCATTTAATTTTTGATGGTAAAGTCACATTAGGCAATATGAATTGGTTAATGGAAATGGATAGTCAACAAACACACATGCCTGCCCAAGCCATGGCAGAGGCGATGAACTCAACCTTAAAGGGCCTATCGATAAACTACACAAACATGGGCCTAATTGAAAAAATAAGAGCGGATATTAGCCTGCAAACAGGTAAAACAACGGAACAATTAACGGAAGAAAGTATCGCTCAGATGAAACAATTACAAGCAACGTCAGCCCAGCACTGGGGACCAATCTTTACACCACTTATTGATGAAATGATTAAGTTCAGTGCTGCCCCCAAACAATTAACACTTAATATAACGCCAGTTCAGCCACTAACTGGCCAAGATTTCATGATGGCTTTTATAGGCGGTGAAGCCGGCCTTATCAAATTACTAGAAGATGCCCAAATAAGGCTTACCGCTAATTAGGCTGGATTGTTATCGCGATTCAGCATATTTTAACCTTAATTTATTCAACTTATCCTTAGGTAACGACCATGTCACTGTCTAAACAATTATTACTGTTAATTAGCCTAATCTTTTTTATCGTCTTTTCAGTTAATTTTGTATTGAGTATGAGCAATATTAAAAGTTATCTAGAAGTTGAATCAGAGATTCATGTTCAAGATACGGCAACATCGTTAGGTTTGTCGATAAGCCCCTACATGTCCAATGATGAAGATCCGATCATTCGCACGATGATGAATGCCATTTTTGACATGGGATATTACAAAGAAATGAGCTTAGTGGATGTGGATGGTAAGGTTTTAATCAATCTCTCTAGCTCTGAAGATATTGCTGGTGTTCCTTCATGGCTAGTTTCACTCGTACCGATGAAGGTGGCGACAGCAGTCTCAGAAATCAGCTCTGGCTGGAGTATTAGCGGTACCTTATCCGTAACGACTAACCCTGGTTATGGCTATTTAAAACTTTATGAGCAAGGCAAATCAACACTTAAGTTTTCATTCATTATTTTCTTAATTGCGATTAGTTTATTAGTCTTAACACTTCGCTTTACTTTACGTCCTTTACGAGCTATTGAAAAACAAGCTAATGATATTTCAGCAGGTAATTTTACGACTATTGAAAATTTACCCTGGACACTTGAAGTAAAAAATGTCGCTCAATCCATGAATAGCATGTCACTTAAAATTGGTTCAATGATCGGAAGGCTGAATAGTAAGCTTGCCTCATTGAGCGAAAATTTAAAACGTGACCCACTCACTAAACTATTAAATCAATCTACTTTTTATGTGAACTTAAAAGAAATACTATCGATGCGATCATCGGGTTATGCCGCCATTATTAAGTTTGATGATCTAGCCAGTATCGCTAAAAACCAAGGCAATGATGCCGTCAATGAATTACTGATTAACTTTGCACAGTTATTAGAGCAAATGCAGCAGTCAGAGACTCGCACCACAGCATATCGGTTATATGGTTCAGAGTTTGCGCTACTTTGTCCAGCACTTAATAAAGACGAAATGATCGTCCTCGCTGACACACTTAAAGCTGCCATTACAAACCTAGGTCAGCAATATTACCTCGATGATCTCGTGCATATGGGCATCATACGATTTGAACGCAATAGCGATTTTAATAAATTGTCCCCCGCCATGATCGAGGCTTACGAACAAGCTAGAAAAATTGGCCATAACGCCTACTTTATTCAAGAAGAAAGTATGAGTTCGATGAGTGAATTAGACTGGAAAGCCACCATTAACAACGTTATTGAAAATAATATGCCTGAGATAATGCTTACCTCAGATGCCTATAATTATGACGGCGACACGCCTATTAAGGTGATGGAAGAAGCGTTTACATTAGTGAAAGACTCCGCTGGCAACGCCCTGTCTATTGGTACCTTCTTTTCCATGGCTCAAGAGTTCGGTTTAGAGGAAGCACTAGATAAATGTATTGTTAATAAAATCATCCTACTAATGGAACAAACTCAGCAGTCTGTACCGGTTACAATCAATTTATCGATGACCGCAGTATCTTCTCCTTCATTCTGTGGGTGGTTACAATCCAGAATTGGACACTCGATGCTCAACCCCGGACTTTTAGTATTTAGTGTAACGGCTTATTCTGCTGCTAAAGATATTACCGCATTTGCGAATTTTAGTATTTTTGTTAAGGCCTTAGGAGCAAAAACCTTACTCAAACGTTATTCATCAGATATTATTGCCATCAATTTATTAAAAGAACTGCATATTGACTATATCCGCTTAGCGCGAAACTTAACTGAAGATATTCGTGCTGATAGTAATAAGTCTGATCTGTTAGACATTATGCACGAGGTATCAAGTTTATTAGACATCAGTGTCATTGCCGAAGGTGTTAGCCAAGAGGACGATTTTGAGTTTGTCAGGAACTCAGGAATATACGGCATAGGTCGTTAAGACTTTAGTCATGATTGCCATGAAAAAACGGCCTCAGCAACACAGCAATGTCATTTTAAGCATTGCTGCAACTCTGTGTTTGATGCTGTCTAGCTCACTTATTGCGAAAGGTGAGATCTCTGAAGCATTACTACTAAAAATAGAAGACAAATATAATAAATTCGCTCGCAAGCGAGTTGAAGCGTGGCAGACACTGATTCAATCATCCCAAGATTTATCAGATGATGAAAAACTGACTATCGTTAACCGTTTTTTCAATACTAATATGCAATTTATAAGTGACCAAGCATTATGGGGAAAAGAAGACTATTGGGCCACCCCAATAGAAGCCTTGTCCATAGGTGCGGGTGACTGTGAAGATTACTCCATCGCAAAATATTTCACTCTGACACAACTTGGTGTTGATGAAGATAAACTCCGCATCACCTATGTTAAAGCGATAGAAATAGGTCAGGCCCATATGGTACTGACTTATTTTAAAAATAAACGAGCCATCCCAGTCGTATTAGATAACCTAGATACTGAAATTAAACCTGCTAATTTACGAACAGACTTAGTACCTGTTTATAGTTTTAACGGTGATGGTTTATGGCTAGCCAAATCACGTGGTGAAGGCCAGCGAGTTGGCAGTGCATCTCGCCTTTCCCTATGGGAAGATCTAGAAAAGAGAATGCAGTCTGACCAATAATTTTTTCTAGCGACAATTGAAATAAGACAATTTGTAATAATCATCAGGAATAAACTCCTGATAAAAAAGGACTTATCACTTAGAGTTCTCAACGATCACCCTGTATTCTATTCTTCATCAATTACCCACTCTGACGGAGCGATAAAATGAAGAAATCACTAGCTATAGCATTATTTAGTACTTTTTTATCAATGAGTATTAACGCAGCAGAAGCTAAAATTGAACTGCTCGCAGGCATTGAAGCCGGAATCGACACAGACACGGCAATGACCGTTAATGACTTATCAAAGACACAGGAAATTTTATCTTCGAAAAGAACCGGTACTGTCGAATCATGGTACAACCGGGACTCAACAACCCACTTTGATGTCAAAGTAGGTAAACATTACAGTGCAGAGCAACGCCCATGTATTGCTTATACCTTAACAACCAAACACAGCTCAAAAACTGAAAGCCAAGAGTTAAACGCCTGTATGAATTATGAAGGCCAATGGATTTCTACAGGAGTATCATCGGTTTCTTTATAAAGCCGTAATCTAGCTCTTACTAAATTATATAGAATAAAGATCGCAGTATTTAATTGTACTGCGGTCTTTTTTATTACGGTGCTATGGCAGTAAAGATAGCTCTGGTAGGAGCAGGATGACCTTCAATCGTTTTAGTACGATCGTTTGGGTCAAGAAAGTCTTCTAAGGACTCAAACGTCATCCATGGTGTTGGCCGTTGTTCCTCAATGCTTGTAGTATTGATATCGACACAACGCACCTCTTTAAAACCACAACGACGCAACCATAACTCCATTGTCGGAATGGTCGGGAAAAACCACACATTACGCATTTTGGCATACCTGCCTTCGGGCATCAGTGCTACCCCTTCTTCACCTTCAATTATTAATGTTTCTAGGACTAACTCGCCCCCCGATCGCAAACAGGCTCGTAGCTCATACAAATGATCTAAAGGTGAGCGCCGGTGATATAACACGCCCATTGAAAAGACAGTGTCAAAACAGTTTAGTTTTTCTGGCAAATCTTCAATACCAATCGGTAACACATAATGATTGCTGTCACCGATATAACGTTGCATGACTTGATATTGCATCACAAAGACTAATGTTGGATCGATACCCAGTACTAATTCAGCCCCCTCGCCTAGCATCCGCCAACCGTGATAACCATTACCACCGCCGATATCGAGCACTTTTCTGTTTGCTAAGGGTTGAATATGAGGTAATAGACGCTCCCATTTCCAATCAGAATGCCATTCCGTGTTGAGCTCAATACCCAATAAATTATAGGGTCCTTTTCGCCACGGATGAAATGCTTTTAAATTGGCTATGAACGCATCTTGATCTTCACCTTTAAAATCATCAGCAGAACCAATTTGCACGCGATCTTTCAAGTTAATGGACGTCGGAACAATATTGGGCAATGCGGCGAGTGCTGTTTGCCAACCCGTCATTTTGCCATGGCCATCCTCTGATAGTTTAGCCGGTATAGTCTGACGTAATTGTAAAGACCAGTGTTCAAGACCTAGGGCATCAAGTTTGGGGTAAAGAGATTGATAAACACTCATTTAATAGCAACCAGCGAAATAAAATTAAAACATTGGAACCACAACTCACTAAAAGCAAAGCCTGCCAATGTTAGCCTCTGCTGGTGACTTTCTAAGGTTTCAGGAATTAACACCTTTTCTAATGCTGAACGTTTTTGACTAATTTCTAAGTCGCTATAACCATTAGCACGCTTAAAATCATGATGTACTTCAATATGAAAATCTTGTTTCGCAGGCTCATCGAAGGCAATTTTTTCTGACAAAATTAAAATCCCCCCCGGTTTTAAACCTTGATAAATGCGTTCAATTAGCAATAAACGCTCTTCTACGGGAATAAATTGCAAAGTAAAGTTAAGTACTACTACTGATGCATTTTCAATAACCACATTTTGCAAATCAGCACACACCATAGAAACAGGGACGGTTGATGATTGATCAGATGCTAAAAGTTGTTGACCACGTTCAATCATCGCTACCGAGTTATCAATGGCAATAATGTCACAATTTGGCATGCTAATACGTTGCCGCATGGAAAGTGTCACAGCGCCGAGGGAACAGCCTAAATCATAGCAATGACTATCCGCCTGGGCGTATCTAGCCGCTAAGACGCCAATCGTTGAGATCATCGTGCCATAACCCGGCACCGAGCGTTGAATCATATCCGGAAAGACATCAACCACCCTCTCATCAAAACGGAAATCAATAATTTCATCTAAAGGAGAAGCGTAAATGGCATCTTGATTTTTAGCCATTATTGTTCACCTTTTTTCTTCGCCACATTATTTCTCAAATAGACTGGCATCGCTTGATCTGCTGATAATACTCGGCCCGCTTCTGCCTCAACTTGAGCCAATTTAACAATGCTCGTAGCACGGGGGTAATGCTCTACGCTCACTTGTCCTAGATGGTTAACAAAGCCTTGACGGAGAATTTCATCATATTCTCGCCAGCCAGTACCAATACCAGCCCATGTTAATGGGAAGTCCAGTGATGAAACAGGTGAAAAATCCTGTGGCGGGCAAACACGTTCATGGTCAATTAGGGTAACCAAACCTTTGATACGTTGATAATGAGCACAATAAATCTCACCCATTCGTGCATCCATTGCTACGGCTAGATGATCAAGCGCTAATTCGTCAGCAGCACCTTGAGCAACGGCCGCAAGTGATGACACGGGAACGACAGGAATATCTCTGGCAAAAGCAATGCCTTGCGCAACGCCAACTCCCACTCGCACCCCGGTAAATGACCCCGGTCCGCGACCAAATGCGAGTGCATCAACCACAGAAATATCGACACCTGCTTGAACAAGAACATTATCTAACATTCCTAGAATGAGCTCCGAATGACCACGCTGCGTCATTTCGACACACTCATACACTTCACCCTGATATAACAGGGCGGCAGAACAAGACTCAGTACACGTATCTAAAGCAATAATATTCATAGGATCATTAAATTGTCATTTGGCTGTAATAGGCGTTAATTATAATTCAAAGCACCACCTTAATTTACCCTAAATACGGAGTAATTCGATGTCTTATCTAATTGATGCCATTATTGTCACACGCGAAGTGCTTATTTTAGGCTTTGTAGTCTTCACTTCCCCCATGGGGCTTATCGCTGGCGCATTGATGCTAGGTAGTACCGAGTATTAAGCCTATTTTAGTAAAGTACTCAGTAAACACGCTTCAGATCGAGTACCATATCTCGCATATTTAAATTTTGTGGGGTGGTGCAATGAAAGTCTGTGGAGTTGAATTAAAAGGCAATGATGCCATTATCTGCCTAATGTCATTAAAAGATGGCTTGTATGCCTTACATGAATGTCGCGTAAAAAAACTGACTATTAATGACGATAGAGATAATGAACAATTACGCAAATTTCAATTTGATTTTGCGAAGTTAATGCAGGATTATCAAGTAGAGCATGTTGTTGTCCGTGAACGTATGACTAAAGGCAAGTTTATGGGTGGTTCGGTCGGGTTTAAACTTGAAGCAGCACTTCAATTAGCAGATGAGATCGACGTTTCACTGATCGCACCTTCAAAAATAAAAGACATCGTAAAACGGAGTGAGGTTGTCATGAACTTTAGCGATACAGGCTTAAAGCAATTTCAAGAACCCGCCTTTACCACTGCATTTGCTTATCTTGAAAACCTTTAGTTAGTCCTTATCTGTAAAAAAAGCAGCAACATCATCCATTTTCTGCGTGATAGGCATTGCAGGCAGGCTGCGTAAAAATAGCTTACCATAAGGCTTAGTCAAAAATCGTGGGTCGCACAAGACCAATACACCAAAGTCTTTAGGATCACGGATCAATCGACCAATCCCTTGTTTAAGCTGAATTACTGCTGCAGGTATTTGGATGGAGGCAAAGGGATTGCCACCGCGTTCTCGTAAAGCATCAATACGGGCTTGTAGAATTGGATCGCCCGGCGAAGCAAAGGGTATTTTATCAATAATCACGCAGGATAAAGCTTCACCCCGAACATCAACGCCCTCCCAAAAACTATTCGTACCCAACAACACCGCGTTACCATGATTGCGAAACTCATCTAACAAGGTCGATTTAGCTGCACTACCCTGCACCATCAAAGGATAATCAATATCTTTTAATGCCTCAGCGACGATGTTCATTGCCCGATAGCTGGTAAAAAGAATAAACGTCCGCCCTTGGCTTTGAGTAATCACTTCTTTAGCCAATTCAATAATATGGCTAGTGTAATCATCATGACTTGGCTCAACGGGGATATGCGGCATATACAATAAGCTTTGCCGAGCATAGTCAAATGGGCTAGGCCAGATTATAGTCTCAGCATCATCTATACCTAATTGATGACTAAAGTTATTAAATTTACCGGCAACAGTTAATGTGGCCGAGGTAAAAATCCATGCGGTGGGTTTGTCATCGATCCATTTCTGAAAATATTGACTGACATCGTGTGGTGTCGCATGCAACACGATCCCGGTTGTTCGAACATCTGCCCACAAAATCATATTATCATCTTGATGTTCTTGTTCAAAAAACTCAAGTGTTGCTATTAGCTCTTCACTACGGCTATGACATTGCTCTAAGCCCTTACCCCGCTCTGCAGCCAATTCAAGCTGTTCAGCTAGATCATTAAGGCATTCAAGGAGATCAGCGAGTTTATTTTTAACCCCTAATTTTTCTAGCAAGCTTATCCACGGTGTCCGATTATCTGTATCACCGACACTGATTCTAAAGCCATGTAATGACGCATCAAGTTTGTCAGCATAATCACGGATCCCCGTCATATCCTTGGCATCTTGTTCCATTTCTCTAATACTATCACGACATAACTCTTGGATCTGATGACTACTAATCCGGTTACCTAGAAACTGTGTTGCTATTTCAGGAAGCTGGTGCGCCTCATCAATAACATAGGCATCTGCACTGGGTAAAATTTCACCCCGTCCTGAGGCTTTCAACGCCATGTCTGACATTAATAGATGATGATTAATCACCACGATATCGGCTTCTTGTGCTTTACGACGGGCTTCAGCAATAAAACAATCAGCGTAACTAGGACATTCCTGCCCCAAGCAATTATCAATCGTTGAGGTTACTTTTGGCCATAAAGGTGAATTCTCCTCCAAGAGATCACTTTCACTTAAATCACCACTTATTGTTTTGCCTGCCCATACCGTTAATTCATGCAAGGTTTCATAATGCCGTTTTTGTAATGGGTCACCTTGTGCCATGTCTAGCCGATAGTGGCATAGATAATTACTGCGTCCCTTTAATAAGGCCGCTCGAAAAGGCACTGCAAGTGCTTTCCTTAAAGTTGGTAAATCACGACTGAACAGCTGATCTTGAAGATTTTTAGTGCCGGTGGAAATAAATACTTTTTGCCCTGATAAAATCGCAGGAGCAAGATAGGCATAGGTTTTACCTGTACCGGTTCCCGCTTCAGCTATCAATATCGTGCTATCAGAGAGTGTAGACTCAATTTTTTCAGCCATTTCCAATTGTTGCTGGCGTGGCGCATAGCCATCAATATGTTGTGACAACAGGCCGCCTTGGCCAAATACATGCTGCATTTGTTCAGACATCTATACGCCCAACCGAATATTTATGGCCCAAACTAACAGGCAACCAGATATCAAAAATCCTAATAAATATTGCATGGTTTGCCACTTATAATGTTTGATCAACTTTTCTTCTGATACGGTTGATAATATAAATACCTGATCGGCATGATCACTTTGTTTTAACACATTCAATTGCTCTTGTTTTTCACGTTCACCTTGTTCACGCTTCACATGTTGCTCGGCGGCTGACTGAACCCGCCCCCACTCTTCTAAACTCAATTCACCATCACGATTTAGGTCAAACTCATCTAATAATTGCTTAGGTTCACGCTTCCAATGTCGCAAAAGCTGACTTACCTGCTCTTTTAACTTTTGTCGTTCAATATTCGCAATTGTTTTAAATAGGCCAATGGCATATAGAGACTCATTTTCTGTAATCAATTCTTCGGTATAACGTCTCGGTGCAACACTAGTATTTTTATACCATGTTCGTTTATTGGTCACGATAACATCAGCATCATCAGGATCAATCACACAACGTCCCGTATCATCTTCCAATAAAAACAGCTCACCACTCGTATCTTGTTTAACAACTCGCCAATGACTGACCGATTTGCCATCCGCCTGTCGATATTCCATTTTTTCTTCTACCTTATATCGATACCAAACACAGGACTTACCCGATAATGGAGACACAATCACAGGCCCTTCCATTAACCGTGTTTGGCCATTAAGTTCAACATAGCCTTGCACGGCCGATCGGATTTTTGCAGTCGGCGTATTTTCAATGAGTCTAGTGTGGTGAAGTCCTCGCGTCATGCGATACAAAGCGAGTAAGCACAAGATTGTCACAATAGTCCAACCAACCCAAAACTCTAGAGGATCAAACTGGATAATATTGCGCTCTGCAGAGGCAATAAACGCGTTTAGCATTATTTAACTGAACAATTGACCAAGATTAACGTCCGTCTTTTCTTCGTCAGTAAATTCTAAGAGGCTATGCGCTTTGAAATTAAACAGACGTGCGATAAATACATCGGGTACTTGTTCAATTCGTACATTATTAACATTAACACTTTCATTATAAAATTCACGGCGATCAGCTATCGCATTTTCTAACCCAGTGATTCGAGCTTGTAAATGTTGGAATGTTTGATCGGCTTTTAGTTCAGGATACGCTTCTGCCAAAGCAAATAAACTGCCTAACCCCATCCGTAAAGCGCCTTCGGCTTGACCCAGTGCAGGAATGTTTCCTTGCTGTTGTGCGCTGGCGACTGAAGAGCGAGCTTTCATAATATTTTCAAGGGCTTCTTGCTCATACTTCATGTATTGCTTACATGTTTCTACTAGCTTTGGTAGTTCATCATGACGCTGTTTAAGCAGTACATCAATATTTGCCCACGCCTTACTAACATTATGCTTTAAAGTAACAAGACCGTTATAAATGGCCACGAGATAAATAATAATAACAGCCAATAGTCCCCAAAAAATAAAGCTCGAAACGCTCATAACAATCACTCCCTAAATTAGTTGTTATGATTATCCCATATTTCTGGTGATAGCCCATCTTCGCGTGACCACACTAAGCGACCAATTATCTTAAACTGGGCCACTGACATCGCACCTCGTTTTTTATTGGCACTTTCTGACTTGGTGTTTAGAGCGGTTTCAATATCTTCGCTAGTCGCCTCATGCATTTCTACAGGTAAATAGTCATCATCAAATAACACCATGATGACATTATCCCAACGACCATCTGACTTAACCTGCCCAATGCGCGGGGTTGAGCGACTATCTTCAAAAATAACCCGCCCCTTAATCAATATTCGTAACCCTTTACGATCGCCACGACCAATGGCATCGTAACCTAGGGTCATATCTTCAATAAGTTGTAAATCTAATGCTTTAGCAACATCAAAACGTGAAATCTCCCCCGTAACAGGCAAAGTACTGCCTGTCGTTTTGCGGTACTTTGCCGCTAACTGACGCGTTTCATGCATTAATTTGTCAATGGAGTAGAGATCCATATTGGCTTCTGCTGGATTAGTCATTACAAGTATCGTCAACTTCTCAAAAAAAACGGTCTAACCGTTGTATCGGATAGACCGTCGATTTCTTGATTAAAGAAGCTAATTATTTCTTCTTAGAATCTAAACCTTTTTGATAATACTTATGAACTAACTTATCTTGGTTTTCTAATAAGAAATCAATGCTTGGTTCATTATTCATCGCTTTTTCAATAGCACGACGTGTTGCTTCACGGTGAATGTTAAATAAAGCTTCATGATCTAAATCTTCAACCGTTTCAACACCTGGCGTCAACCAAACAGAAACGATAATCCCTAAATCATTCGCTTTTTCTTTAGGGATAGTGCCATTACGGACAGCATCTAATACGCCATTAGCAATCGCGCCTTGGACGGTACCCATTAAAATTGATGTGTAAGCCGTCTTTTTAACGGTTACTTTACTGACCATTAATGTCGCAGGCTTCACCATCATATCTGTGTTCATCAACGCTAGTACGCGTGAATGACCTTGCACTTGGTCACCTAATAAATTAGCGAATGCAGTACCGAATGGACCGTCAAATTCACCGATGATAACTTCAGGTTCTGCCGCTGTGAAAGGCGGGCCACCGGCTACTAAACATTCGCCAGTACGCATAATAATTCTTTCGCTCATGAGATTTTTCCCGTTATGATTGATATTAAGATTGACCAATTATCCTTGTCTGTGGACTATGTCGCAACCTTACATCTCTTTATTGCTATATCAAACAGCGTTAAACTTGAGCTAAATTTTCTTGATTGAGTTAGATAATGTCCGAACTTAAAACACCTTATGACCGCATTGGTGGCGAAGAAGCTGTTCGTAAACTTTGCCATACTTTTTACCAAATTATGTGTGACACAGCACAAACGGGCTTGATCCGCGCAATGCATCCGAGCAATATTCAGATAAGTGAAGAGAAATTATATCTATTTCTCACGGGTTGGTTAGGTGGCCCCCCTCTTTATACTGATCTTTATGGTCACCCGCGATTAAGAGCAAGACACCTACCTTTTTCTATTGGTATTGAAGAGCGTGACCAATGGTTATATTGCATGGCTCAAGCATTAAAAAAAATGGAACTAGATGACTTATTTTCCCAGCAGTTAATGAGCTCTTTTGTCCAAACAGCAGACTTTATGAGAAACCGAGCTGATCAACAATAAATATATTAACGGTGACGACGATGAATACTGGAATGAATATTGGTGCCTTAATTATTGGTGATGAATTGCTTTCAGGTAAGCGTCAAGATCGTCACTTTAATCATCTACAGTCAGTATTAGAAAAACGTGGACTAGAATTGAGTTGGATCATTATTGTCGGTGATGATCCTATACAATTGCAGCGTTGTTTAGCATTCAGCTTAGCCAGTGATGACCTAGTTTTTAGCTTTGGGGGTATTGGTGCAACTCCTGATGATCGCACTCGGCAGTCAGTTGCTAAAGTCGCTAAAGTTGCATTATCTCCCCACCCAGACGCCGTGTCGGAAATAGAACAACAATATGGTGATGCTGCTTATCCTAATCGTATTTTGATGGCTGAATTTCCTGAAGGCAGTCGCATTATTCCAAACACCATTAACCGCGTCCCTGGCTTCTCATTTAAAGACCACCATTTTATGCCCGGCTTTCCTGAAATGTCATGGCCAATGTTAGAGTGGATATTGAACACTCATTATCCAGATTTAAAAAATACTGCACCTGATGATGAACAAACCATTTATATACTTAACGGCCGTGAATCAGACATTCTTGAAGCAATGCATGACGTGCTTCGACGGTATCCGGCGTTACGCTTATCGAGCTTGCCACATCTGAGTGAGAAACCTCATATTGAACTCAGCCTACGCGGTAATACTGTTCAAATAATACAAGCCATGGCTATTATTAAAAAAGCGGTTGAACAAGCGGGAATGTCATGGTCAAATCAGCTCAGCGATAACCAGTGAAACCAAATTGGTAAAGTCATTAAACTGCTAATAGTCGTTAAGGTAACTGCGGCGGCGTAAAGCTCACTATCCAACCCATAACGTTCACAGATCACAATACCAAATACCATCGTTGGCATAGCAGAAAGTAATGTCACAGGGGTAATTAAGTCTGAATTTAAGCCAACCACTTGGCTAAGACCCAATATACACAATGGTGTTAAAATCAAAGTAATCATGACTACAGGTAATAATAAACGCATAAACCGTAGTCGTAAGCTATGCCAACGAATGCTCATTCCTAATACGATAAGCATCAAGGGCACCACACCACCTGCCAACATAGATAACCCAGAATCTAATATTTCAGGTTGAGGAATACCCGCTAGATTCAAGCTGATCCCAATAGTGACAGCCCATAAGGGTGGTATTCGCAAAAGAGCACGCAGTGGATGTACCTCTGCGTTATTACTACCGTAATATTGGGCCAACAACATACCAAAAGACAATAAGATCGGTGTGCAGGCAAATAAATCATATTGAACGACTGTCACACGAGTATATGCGCCTAAGACCTGATCTAATACCGGCAAACCAAGATAAGTAGCATTCGGAAATGCTGCAGCTAACAATAATGCGCCAGTTTGCTGTTTACTGGCGTTGAGCCATCGCATGACCAACCACATCGTCGCTAGACCTATAAGAATGCCACAGGAAGCTAAAAATGATATTTGTAATGATGAGCCATCTAAAGGTGCACGCCAAATTACATCAAGCACTAACGCTGGCAACAAAATATAGAACACCAAATCGGTCAGTGCTCGACGATGCGCTAAGGCTGAAATATGCTTAGGAGCAAAAATCTTCCATAAGGTACCACAGGCAATAAGTAATGACATTTGAGCCAAAACAGGAAGCATAATAAATATCCGTAGGTGATAGAGCTTATATCGTACCAATGCTAATGGTCTTGGTAAATTAATTAACATCCAAGTACTTTCAGTTTAGCCTTTCATACCTAGATGAATAGGAAAATTTAGCGCCCATCGAATTACATTAAGAATAATAAAAATAATATTTTTCATTCAGTTTCGGTTCAGATTATTTTTGTTAATCTGCACCTAACAGCCAACAATAACAGGAGAGCTGTAATGAAAAAATTATTAGTGATCACAGGTTTAACGACTCTTTTAGGCTTATCATCAGCTTCTTTGCAGGCGGGGGATAAACATCATAAAAAGTATTATGATGACGATGATTACCGCTCTGAAAGATCTCAGCAAGAAACAGCGCGTGTTACCTACGTTGAACCACTGTACACCACCGTTAGAGTTTCAACACCGCAACGTGAATGCTATGAACGTCCTCAACATCGTACAGAATATCCTCAGCGGGAATCTTACACGAGTACCATTGCTGGCGGTTTGATCGGTGGTGTTTTAGGTAATCAATTTGGTAAGGGCTCAGGCAACACGGCAATGACCATTGCCGGTACTTTACTTGGTGGTTCTATAGGTCGTGATGCAGGCAGTTATCCATCACACGTCAATTCAGATTATGACCGTTATGATCGTGGTCAAGAATGCCACATCACTGAGCATGTTCATGAAGAACAGCGCATTGATGGCTATCGTGTAACCTATCGTTATCAAGGTCAAACATACACTACGCATATGGATCATCATCCCGGGAAACGTATTCCCGTTAATGTGTCTGTTCAGCCGGCCCACCATTATTACTAAATTATTAGCGTCATTGTCCAAATCGACACAGCCTTAAAGTCAATTTAAAAGGCTATTTTTAAGAGAATATAAAATGAAATTAAATAATAAACTAATTATGCTTCTCAGTGCGGCTAGCTTGGCATTAGGTTTAGCGTCTTTGCCGTCTTACGCGGAAGATGTGACGTATACCGTTACGAATGGCAATGAAATGGATGCTAACAGCTACAATGGTTTTAAACTATTTCGTAACTGGTGTGCTCGCTGCCACGGTACATATGGTCAAGGCATGGTGGGACCTAACTTGGCTGACAGCTTAAAACTCATCTCTAAAGAAGAATTTTACAATACGGTTCAAAATGGTAAAGTTGGTACTATCGGTAGCATGCCAGCATGGAAAGAAAATACTGAAGTTATGGAAAATAGCGATAAAATTTATGCCTATTTAAAAGCACGTTCAGATGGTGCTATTGGTGTTGAAAAGCCTAAAAAAGCTAAATAAGTTTTAACTGCAAGCTCCCCTCCCGAATAGATATAGTCAATAGGAGGGGCTTGCATTTTTCGTATATACCATTAAATTACATACAAAAAATTAAAGGTTTATTCATGTTCTTATTGCGGTATTTTTTCACTATCATACTCCTAACAGTGCTATCGCCCTTGTTCGCGAAACACTTAGCAGAAGATATTGAGCCTGGCGATGGAATAAATGAAATTCAATTACCGCTGACCAAGGAATCTGCTGCAGAGCTCGTTCGAATGGAAACAAATGGTAAAATATTATCCGTTGAAGAAGCGCCACATAAAGATCACTTTATATTTAAAATAAAAGTACTTCATAACGATGGAAAAATAAAAATTTATCGTCTTGACCCCAAAACCGCTCACCAACCTTACTGACTATATTGATGCGTATTTTAATCATTGAAGATGAAGTTCACTTGCGTCAGCAGCTCAGTCAACAATTACACAAGCAAAACCTAACCGTAGATGCTGCTGCTGATGGCGAAGAAGGACTGTATTTTGGCTTAGAGTATGCCTACGATGTTGCGATTATTGACTTAGGCCTACCTAAATTGTCAGGTATTGAAGTAATACAACAACTCCGCAGTGCAGGCAAAGATTTTCCCATTCTTATTCTAACGGCAAGAGGCCGTTGGCAAGATAAAGTGGCGGGATTAGAAGCTGGCGCTGATGATTATCTTGTAAAACCATTTCATTTTGAAGAATTATCAGCACGCATTAACGCCCTAGCAAGACGTGCATCTGGCTGGGCTAATGCCATTTTAAGTTGTGGGCCGATCACACTCAATCCATCTAGCCAAGAAGTGAGTCGCGATAATACTATAATCGACCTCACAGCTTATGAATATCGCCTACTTCACTACCTTATGCTGCATGCTGGCGAAGTGATATCAAAAACAGAGTTGGTCGATCATATTTATGAACAAGACCATGACCGCGATAGTAATGTTATTGAAGTGTTTATCAAACGCTTACGAAGTAAACTCGATCCAGACAAATCACTTAATGCCATAGAAACGCTTCGTGGCCGTGGTTATCGGCTAACCTTAGCACGTGCGCATTAAAAATCTCTCCCTTAGTAATCGATTATTAATTGCCGTCAGCTTGGTACTGACCGCTTTTTTAGGTTTATCTGCCTTTAGTTTAAATAATGCCTTCCAAGCCAGTGCGGATAGCGCCCAACATAAACGGTTAAAAAATTATGTTTACACCTTATTAGCCTCAGCTGAATTTGGCGATCATGGCTGGGTAACAATGCCTGATGCTCTGCCAGAGCCTGATTTTTCTACACCCAATTCGGGTTTATATGCCCAAATAACGACAGGCCAAGAAATTGTTTGGCAATCAAAATCATCACTAGGTATATTTATTGCGCTCCCAAAACATCCCGGAGCCTCAAATGAACATCTGTCAATTATCAAGCTCCATAACCAAGTCAAATTATTAAATTTAGCTTACGGTTTCGTTTGGGAAAATGAGCAAGGTGAACACTTTGACTACACCATTAATGTATCTGAGGATCTTAATGCTATCAACCTGCAAAAAGCCAAATTTCAACGTAATTTATGGTATTGGCTAGGCGGTACAGGGCTAATGCTATTAATAGCTCAAGCTTTAATCTTAAGATGGGGCTTGCGTCCTTTACATGACGTGGCTGATGATCTCCATGCTATTGAAAGAGGCGAACGTAAACGTTTATTAAAAAACTATCCTACAGAATTAAGCCAGCTCACACAAAATATAAACACCCTGCTAGACCACGAAGAGTCTCGCCGTAAACGTTATAAAAACTCACTGGCAGATCTCGCACACAGCCTAAAAACGCCATTAGCCGTTTTTAGGGGTGAACTGGAAAATAGTATCGACATTACTCACGTTAAACACATTGGTCACGAACAACTCGATCGCATTAGCGCCTTAGTTGACTATCAATTACAAAGGGCTTCTACAGAGGGCTACAACCGTTTACAAGCCCCTGTATCTTTGGGCGGAATAATCAGCAAGATATTGATATCATTAGATAAAGTATATCAATCAAAATCGATTCGTCGTCAGTTTGAAATTGAACGTGATGTGTTTCTTCATGCTGATGAAGGTGATATGTATGAACTACTAGGTAATTTACTAGAAAATGCTTATAAATATGGCAATAAACGGGTCAATATCTTAGTAATTTCACGATTAGATACAGTAGACATTCACATCGAAGATGATGGTAATGGCATTCCAGAACATGCCCATAAAGATATCATCAAACGAGGTAAACGCATTGATACTCAAATCGAAGGTCAAGGATTAGGATTGGCAATTGCAAGCGATATCGTAACCGCTTACCAAGGTGAAATCAGATTAAAGCAAAGCCATCTCGGAGGTGCTAACTTTATTATTAGCCTGCCTAAACAATAATCTTAGCCACGGCCCTTACTCTGATTCTTCATGGCATTGCTGTAAGTACTTAAACAATAACCGTGCTGATTTTGGTGGTTTGTTCTGAGCTGTCTCTTTATTGGCATTTCTAACTAACTGCCTTACATGTTGCATATCAAAGCTTTCATATTGATTACGTAATAAAGACAGTATCTCATTATCACCAGCCAGTAACTGATCTCGCCACTGTTCAATTTGATGAAACTGTTTTGTTTCACCATTATGTGTTTGGCGAATTTTATCTAAATGTAGTTTAATCTCTTCATGTTCTTCATCCACCATTAAACCGCCAATAAAACCAATTTGGCGTTTTAAAGGACCGAGTTTCATACTCTGTGCTTTCAGCACTTGCTCATAAAGCCGTTCTGACAAATTTAGCTTGTCGAGATCTTTAATCGGCAACTCTACTAATTCTCTACCTAACTCTTTGAGTTCTTGTAACTCACGTTTAATGTCGGATTTACTAACATAGTATTCCTCATCGTCATACGCGGCTTTATCCCCAAACTTAATCATCTTTATGCCTTAAAATATCAATGTCCAATATCATCATTTTACTCGAATAATAAGCTGCTATGAAATTTGTTTAACTTTGACGTTAAAGCTAATCTAATATACAGGATCAATCTTTAGTACCAACCAGTGCTCAAACCCCCGATGGCTATTCCTTGGGTTTTCTAAAACGTAGTGTCATCCGATCGCTTTCACCAATTTTCAGATACTGCTCCCGACTCTGCTCTCCTAATCTAAGCGTTGGTGGTAAAGTCCAAACACCACTAGAATAGTCTTTAGTGTCAGTATAGTTAGCATTAACTTCTGATGTTTCTTCTAGAATAAAACCCGCCTTTTCAGCAAGTGTAATAACGAGAGCTTGGGCAAGGTAACCTGAGGTTTTCATTTCTTCTATATCCGTATTAATCGCTGCGCGATGATCGGTGACACCTAATATGCCACCCGGCTTTAAAACCCGATAAAAGGCATTGAACATTTCGCTGTCATAACCACCTTTTAGCCAATTATGTACATTTCTAAAGGTTAATACAGCGTCTACACTATCATCAGGCCCTACACTCCAATGCGATGGCGGGCCCAATTCAACAACATTTACTTTGTCGTATAGCGTAGGTGATACTGATAACCAATGCTGATACTCGACTTGCATATCTTGTCGCCACTGAGGACCGGCATGCTGAGGAAACCCAGCGGCAATAAACTGCCCACCATTTTTCAAATAAGGGGCAAGAATTTCTGTATACCAGCCTTTACCCGGCCAGACTTCTACCACCTTCATCTCAGGTTTAATCTGAAAAAAAGTGAGTGTTTGCAGTGGATGGCGATAAATATCTCTTTGCTTGTTTTCTTCTGAGCGATGTTCACCATTGATAATGTCTTGCAATTGAGACGATTCATTAGCTTGAACTAAAGTAGAGCTAGAAAAAGTCATTGCCAACAACAAACATAAAACGACTTTACTTCGATTAAATAAGTACATTATTTTCACCTTAAATCAACAGTAACTTCGACATAGACCATAAAATATGAGGATTGTTACCAACAAATGGATATTTATCATAACGTTTTAAACTTTAGGCTCGCATTAGCCAGTTAAAACGGCTAGTTTTACAGAGGGTAAAGTTGACGTTTCCTGTTATCCCAATCAAGTCTGATAGCGTATATTATGTATTCATTTTATTCGCAAGCGCTCTATTTTTCCTGACTCGCACTATCGTAGTTGTAATAAGGGCTAACAAGCCAATCAATACAAATGACATAAGCACTTCACCTGTAAACAATTGTTCCATAGTGCTCACCGTCGACAGTGATTGGCCCAAATTAACTAAAACAAAACTCACGGGCCACATACCCACGTATGTTCCAATAGCATATTGTTTGGTTTTAATAGGGCTAAATGCAAAAACCATATTAACAAACCAAAAGGGAAATAAGGGTACTGCACGCATAAAAATCAAGTAAGCAAAAACGTCATCATGAAGTTTCGCCACGATCTTTTGGGTAGAGTCCATTGCTTCTAATCGAGTTCTCGCCCAGTCAGCAATTAAATAACGTGCCAACCAAAATACCAACACAGCACCAATCGTTGATGCAAAGGTCGCTAATAATACGCCATACCAAAGACCAAAAATAAAACCTATCGCCAAGGACATAATGGCTGCGCTAGGCAAATTCAAAACGGTAGAAAGAATATAGATTCCACCTGTTATAAAAAATGCTTGCCAGAAATGAGTATCAGCATAAGTTAATAAGTCCTCTTTATGTTGTATCAAGCTATCGAAGTTCAAATACTCTTGGCCACCATTGACAAAAAATAAGGTTACTAAACTGACTAACCCTGTAGTAATCAATGCTTTTTTAATCATTTAAACCTCACCTCACACCCTCACCTTTCATTGAATAGTGCTATTACGTTTAATTGATGAGCTAATTCACATGACCTAGAGCCACGTGGAGGCTCACGAAACACCAATATAAATACAATAGGCTCTTCTAGTTTATTTTATATTCCGTAAACAATTATAGACTACGAGCACATCGTTTACTTGGCCCATTTATTCACACGAATATGCCAGATAAACCAACACACTAACCAACAGATCAAAGCTGAAGTCAGATCATGACTTATATAATGCGCGCCCCGTATTTGCTGATCAAAGCCAAAAATCAGACCCATGGCAATAACACTCGCTAAAACTAATCTTGATTTTTCTGGCCAATAACAGCGGCTAAAAAAGTAAACTCCAAAAAACATATAGGCCGAGCTGGCATGACCAGATGGAAAACAGTGCCCTGCTCCCTCTATCGGCGACCATAAACTATGAAACCAGGATTGGTAATCTTGTTGACCGCCAAAATCTATCACCGACCACGGACAGTCAACTGTCGTTACTCGTTTAAACAATGACACCGTTAAGGTTGCAAGAGGCAAACTGAGCGATAAATAAGCTAATCCTGACTTATATTTTCTTAATACTATTGATTTAAAGGACAATGAATATGACATCAATACAATAAGATAAAGTCCTACAGCAAGATCATGTCCGCCATCATGGATGATGTTTTGCGTTAGCCAGAAAAATCTAAGTGCCCATTGCTGACCTTCCAGTTGATACCAATAATTAGCTAAATGCCAATCAAGATCAAAGCCAATAATTGGAACCATAAAAGCTAGATATAAACTTACTGGAAACCAAAGTAATTTTTGTTTCATCATTGATTAAGCCTTACCTACAAATTGATTTTTACAGCTATCAAAGATATCAAGATCAGCTTGATAATTTTCAGGCGATAAAACATTGAGCATTCCTAATACTGAATGAAACACGTTGTCATGAGAAAATTTGTTGTCCGTTTTTGCAACTACACAGCTCAGATCTATTTGGTAATCACTCGCAAAAGCATTAGATATCCACATTAACATAGGTATATGTGTCTGTTCGTCAGGCGCCATAAAATAAGGGGCACCATGAAGGTACATATTTTTTTCACCTAATGATTCACCGTGGTCTGAAGCATAAATCATCGCTGTATTGATTTGTTCAGGCTGCGCCTTTAAAAACCCGATGACTTTATCTAAAACATAGTCGGTATAAAGAATTGTATTGTCATAGGCGTTTATAATTTCTTGTTGTGAACAATCTTGTAATTCACTTGTTTGACATACCGGTGTAAATTTTTCAAATGCCTTCGGAACACGTTGATAATAGGCTGGACCATGACTCCCTTTCTGGTGAAGGACGATAAACACATCATTGTCATTCACAGACACAATCTGCTGTAGCTGATTTAACAGCACCTCATCAAAACATTCCTTATCATTACAGAGCTCAGGCAAGTTGAGATGGGCTATATTTTCTTGTTTAACACGATCACACACGCCTTTGCAGCCACTATTATTATCACGCCATAATACGTCGGTACCTGACGCGGCTAAGACATCTAATAAACTCTCGTAACCGTGACCTTTATCATTGTCATAGCTCTCTCTGGAGAACATCGAAAACATACACGGTAATGATGTCGCCGTTGCTGTACCACACGACGACACCTGCTTAAAATTAATTACACCTTCACGATTTTCTAATAAAGGCGTGGTCTGTCTATCATAACCATTAAGATGAAACTCTTGAGCTCGTGCCGTCTCTCCTGCGACAAATATTGTAATGGTACGGTGCTGTTTATTACTTGCTATTGCGCCAAGACTGGCATGTTGTGAAATAGGCACTATCGTCATTTCAGCGTGTTTAAATTGACTTCTAATCGTTTTATCAACGGCATGTATATAATTCGTTGGATTAATCAAGGAGCGAAACTCTCGATGATTTCTAAACGTAGAGGCGTAATCTTGATAAAAGAAAGCTGCGATCAAGCCAATGGCCAATATACTCATTAAAATTGAGAATGCATTGATGGTAGCCTGCCTAAAAAAAGCAGCATGTTGAATATCAATCTTGTAAATAATCCACGCTGGGAATAAACCCCACAACAGGAAATGTTGAGCAAATGCAAAACTGTATAACTCAAAGGCTTCAGATGAATCTGTTTCAACTACATTCTGTAACATGCTGGCATCGATCATGACCCCATATGAGTCCATAAAAAAACTCGTTAGCGCAGAACAAATAACAATGACAATTAAAATGGGCTTAAGTAGTTTTTTTACCGCTAGCAGACTAAAAATAATGTTGAACAAGGCTGTTAGAAAAACAGCACATGATGCTAAAAATAAAACATTATGTAACGATAACTCGCTATGAGTTTCTAATAAACCTTGCCATAAACTTTGGTTATAACCTACAACCAACAAGATCGAGAAAAATAAAACAAGGTATTCCGAACGGAGTGTTTTGGTCATTAATATCCATTTCCTGTAATTTATAAACTAATTACAGTCAGGATAAAATAGCTACCTTAACGAAAACTTAAGCTTTGTTTAAAATTCAAATTGTGTCAAAAAGCACCAAGTACTATCGGGCATGAGGGCTCGTCTATACCGCAAGTATTCTGAGCACTGTAAAATGCTAAAACAGATTCAATAAAGTGACAGAACGATAGCAAGACGATGTTTTTGTTCATCATCAGCATAAACGCTAGGTGTCAAAGCGGTGTGATAAAAAATAATAAAGCAAGCTTATTTATCGCCCAGTTTCATTTCTGAAACCTTCGGTATTGGTGCCAAGAATAAGCCGAAAACAAAAGAATGATCATTAAGGCGGATAAATAAACGCTTACTTGAATCACCGTTGGTGTTGCTTCATAGCCTATTACGGCATAAAGCAATTGCCCCGTCACCGAATGCTCACTGATCCATCTTGAGCTATCCCAAAGAGGATATTGACTGACAATCCAATCAGCCTGAATAAGCTGTTGTATTGTTTGTGACATCATACTACCAGCAACTAATACCATCAGCACATAACCCACTCTGGCACTTAGTTTAATCGGCATATTAAGTAATAAATAATAAATACAGACCCCTATACTAATCCCAATGCCTGCACCAATCGCACTGCCTAATAACACTGACTGTAATAATTCCGGCACCGTTATAAAACCATGAATATAGATAATAATTTCAGAACCTTCGCGTATTGCAGCGAAAATGACGCCAATCATCATCATAGCCGTTAAAACATGCTTGTTTAAAGTGGTGTCAGGACGTATCGCCGTGATTAAAAAGATCAGTAATGCGAAGTAAATGACGAGTTGAATACCCGCATTCAACACCTCTTGCCCAACACCATTAAACCACTGTGATACCTGACCAATATTAATAGCATAGACTGTTGCACAGATAAGCCCTAACAATAATGCCTTCAACAACCAAGGTCTTGCATGATTCGATAGCCGACTAAACGCAAGAAATAAACTGATAATAAGTGACGCTTCTATCACTTCCCGTAATATAATAATAACTGCATTTAAAAGCACGATATCACCTATTTGACAATGACTTTACCTTGGGCCGTTTTAGGAAAAAACTCTCCAAAGAATGGATATATACCCACAGGTAGTGGTCCAATAAAAAGCACACCTTGGCCCTTACCGGGAATTACTTTTTCACGATTAAGTTCGTAGCTTTCAATTTCTTCAGCGGTACTATCTTTATTTTTAAAGACTAATTTTACTTTAGTGTTAGCCGCTACTTCTATTTCGGCTGGGTAGAACAAATGGTCTCGAATTTCAATTTCAATTACAGGCATTGCGAATACTGAGTGGCTATGAAGGAAAAGAAATAGCCATAAAAAGTAACGCTGTAATGTAAGCATCATTTTTCCTCGTTTGTTTGTTGAGGGAAGTCAATCATAACTTTGAGCCCACCTAATTGAGTTGAATGGTTTAATGTTATTTCCGCCCTATGTAGCTGAACAATGTGTTTTACTATCGCCAATCCTAAGCCACAACCCAGTATACCTGAGTCATGTCTATCGCCATCAACTCGATAGAATCGTTCAAACACTCGTTCATAATATTTTGGGGCGATCCCAGGACCTGAGTCTTCAACAATCAATCGAATACCGGTAGTAATATGTGTGCAAGTAACCTGTATTTCACCTTGTTCAGGGGTATATTTACTGGCATTACTGATCAGGTTATGCACTAAAGTTTCAAGGGCAAATTGGTTTCCCTTTATTAAACATATTTCGTCACCAGAAAGGCTGATTTTCTGTTGCTTGCTTGTAATTTGTTCATAATCTTTAGCAATAATATTTTGTACTCTCACACTAAGATCAATCTCAGACTGTTTTATCAGTGCCTGCTCTGGTGAATAACGATATAAAGATAAAATTTGCTCAACGACTTGACCCATACGCTCAATACCGTTTGCTAATGGTAAAAGTGACAGTTCACTGATCTGCTCATTATTTTGTAGGTTATGTAATTGAACCTTTAAAATGCTTATAGGCGTTCGAAGTTCATGTGCAGCATCAGCTGAAAACTGCTGCTCTCTCACAAAGGCGTCATTTAACCGTTGTAATAGTGCATTAGTACTCGCGACTAGCGAGGTTAATTCTTCAGGCGTATTGCTCATTAAAACGGGACTGAGATCATCTGCCTGTTTGCTGTTGAGCTGTCCTGTGAACTCTCTAAGTGGTTTTAAGCCGACACCTATTGCAATCCAAATAATAAAAGCAGCAACGGGGATCGCTAATACAATAGGAATAATCGATGCAGTCACCACATTTTCAGCCAGAATATAACGTATATCCGAGCGTTCGCCGGTGATAATCGAGCGGTTTAAAATTTCATCTTTTAAAATATATATGCGCCAGCGATAACCACTAAAATTAATATCATTAAAGCCTGATGTCACCACCTTATTATCTGCAGATAATAGTGGTGTAGTGGCATTGCTAGAACGCGCTAATAATGAAAAATCATCGCTTAATATTTGGAAAAAAAAGGTCGAGGATAGTTTTTCTGTGCCTACACTATGTGGCTCTATGGTCTGATTAGCATTCGCAATCATCGCGGCCATGTTTTGAAGACGGTCATCAAATAACTGCTGCGCTTTTGCAATACTGTCTTGATAGCCTTGTAATAATGATAAAAATGTCACCAAGGTAATAATGGCAATGAGAGCCAGCAACAAATAGGTACGAATTGACTTCATATAGGCTTAACAATATAGCCGATACCACGCAAGGTTTGAATAAAACTATCTGGTAATTTTTTCCGTAAATGATGAATGTGTACTTCAATTGTATTACTTGCTACTTCTTCACCCCAACTATAAAGCTTAGATTCGAGACTATCTCGTGTTTGTACTCTACCTGCATTTTCCATTAAGGCTTTAAGCAGCATAAACTCTCGCCGTGATAATTCTATATTTTCACCTGCGACCGATACTTGATGACTGGCACTGTCAATACTTACATTACCTATAATGAGCCCCGAATGCTTCTGTGAGCTAGCTCGGCGTTCAAATACACGTAATCTTGCCATCAATTCAGCAACTTCAAATGGTTTTGCCAAATAATCATCCGCGCCTAAATCCAGTCCATTAACCTTGTCTTCTAGAGATATTCTGGCGGTTAATACTAATACAGGTAAATCGACGCTTTCCCGTCTAATCAATTTTAATACCTCTGTGCCATCCATATCTGGTAGACCCAAGTCAAGAATCACGATATCTGGAAGTTCAGTTTTTACTGAGGCAACAGCCTGTTTACCTTGAGAAAGGTGATTAACGGCAAATCCCTTGTTCCTGAGCGTCAGTGTTAGAGCTTCCGCCAAAGCGATATCATCTTCTATCAGTAAAACTTGCATGGTGCTTAAGTTAGTAGACTTAAAATTTCAATCATCGTTAGCCTCTTGTAGATAACGCTTAACTGTCGGTAGTTGTTTAAAAGTGATTTATCAATAATTGCTAACAACACATTGTTTATTATGATATATATTTATCAAGCCAACCTGAATTCTGGCTCTTTTAGCTATATTTTAAAGGTTAAGGCTATAAAATAACTCCCAAAGCCTGATTAACAAGTGCAATGGTATATTGAATCTCAACTTCTAATGCTAGTTTCCGGTTATGTACTTCGCTCGCCAGTGATTGGCTACGAATCAAACTCACCAAATCGAGGTCACCCAATTCAAATGCACGCTGTTGTAAGGTTAAATACTGCTGTGTTGTTTCGTTTTGCTCATTAAGCAGTTTAAGCTGTAACCGCTTTGTTTCTAAATCATGTAAACGGGAAAATAATGCTATATTTAATTGTCGCTCTGACTGTTGGCGGACAATCTCTACATCAGCCAATTCTTTTGCAGCATTAGCAATCGCAGGACGACGATAGACATCATTATCCAAGGCAAAACGGATCCCCACCCCCATGCTATTGTTAAAGTTTTCATCATGATTTCCACGTTCCCGACGGATACCCACTGATAAACTAGAATTGATAGCACCATCAAAGTGAGCGAGATCTTGCTGCGTTCTCAAGGTGTTGATGCGTTGTTCTAGCATCATTAAATCAGGGTGGTTTTGATCGATGACATCTTTTTCCGCTAAAACTTCCACGTAGATTTCAGGCAAAAATCGTTCTCGAGTGATTGCACGATACGTAGTCTGTGCACGATCTAGATCCGAGTTTTTTAGCAAATATTGAGTCTGCTTATCGAGTGCGTTATTAGCAGCCAATAGTCGTTCAGTACCCGCTAACTCGCCAGCCTTCACTCGTGCAGTCACATCTTTTTCTAACTTCAATGATGATTGCCATACTTGATAAGCTTCAGTGGCCGCGGTGTTGGCCATCACAACCTTCCACACTAATTCACGCACTTCAGCCGATGCAGCTAACATAATCTGTTGTTGATAAACGGGTAATTCAGCAGATAGCTTGTCTGATAATAAAAGTTGTTGTTGCTTCTGTCCGGGTAACCATAATGGCATTTCCACGATGCCTTCCCACTCTTGCAAGCCATCACTACTGCCTACAACATCATTCTGATGAGTCAGGTTAATGCTTTTAACATCTGCAAATCTAGCCTTTGCCAAATCGGCGTTAGCATTCGCTTGCTGTTGTTGAGCAAACTCACTATGGCGTGCAGGATGTCGCTGAAACACAGCTTGTGTAAGTGAAGACAGGGTAACCGCACTAGACTGTTCCAACTGCGCCCTTTCACTTGCAAGCGTTAGCGATGAAATGCTTATTCCAGCTGTAATACATAATAAAGCTAATTTGGCGTGAAACAACATCTAGACGTACCTTTGTAATAACAATCTTTAGAATTTATTCGTTTATCATATCGCATTGATGCTCTAGTGCTGACACTTTCTGATCATGGCACCAGTCTAGATTGTGAATTAGAACCTATAACCGACTGTTTTAAATACACCAGCCAGTAATCACATAGACATAACTCAACAATTATAAATATGACGATAAGCCATGAATTTTTTATTTAATAAATAGAACCGAAATTAATGATTGCCCACACAATGCTTACATTAAGGAATAATCAAAGCAGAACGACAAACATGCCCTTTCAAGCTGAAACAGTTAAAAAATGCCTTCGTGTCGTTCGCATTATTTGATATCTCAGCCGATAATGAGTCCTTAGCGAACAGAGCGGTATACCGTTACACGGTTTTTCTTAGTCAGTACAAGCTGCCATAACTGACCTTGACCAGAGCGAAAAAATCCAGCACAACTCATCAAATAATATTTCCACATCCGGTAAAACCGTTCATTGTATTTGTTCTTTAGTTCAGGCCAAGCAGCCTCGAATCTGTCCCACCATGCCATTAAGGTGCGATCATAATCACGCCCGAAATTATGCCAGTCTTCGATCAAAAACCGCCCATTTAATACAGAAGTAAGTTGCTCAGCAGAAGGTAACCTGCCATTGGGGAAAATATATTTATCCGTCCACGGGTCAAGACTATCCGTTGTTTTATGTATACCTATAGTATGCAACAAAAAGAGACCTTGATCTTTCAACATACGAGAAATAGTGTCAAAAAAAATCGGATAGTTTTTCGGCCCAACATGCTCAAACATGCCAACTGAAACTACCTTATCAAATTGTCCCTTTAAATCACGATAATCCATTAAGGCTATTGTCACAGGCAAGCCAGCACATCGTGCTTGTGCTAATTCTTGTTGTTCTTTAGAAATGGTAATGCCTAATACTTCAACACCGTAATACCTTGCTGCATGCCTAGCTAAACCTCCCCAGCCACAGCCTATTTCTAGTAATTTTTCTCCAGGCTTCAACTCTAATTTTGAGCAAATTAAATCCAATTTATTTAATTGTGCTTGCTCAAGATTATCAGCATGTTGCCAATAGGCACATGAGTAACTCATCGTGCGATCTAACATCGCTTCAAATACATCATTCCCTATATCGTAGTGCTGTTCACCAACAACAAACGCACGCCGGCTTGATTGTAAGTTGATAAAATTCTGACGTAATGATTCGCCCAATACCCTCAGGCGAGCCCAACCCACTAACTTTTTATCGATATCAAAACGAACCAAGCGGTGAAACAATTCATCCAAAGCATGACTGTCCCAATCCCCCGCCATATAACTCTCACCAAAACCTAAGGATCCCTTCGTTAAAATTTTCCTATACACATCATTTTTATGTACTTGAATATCCCAACTGGCTTCACCATTAAATCTAACGCCCGCCATTTCAACGAGCTCACGTAATACTTCGGGTGGCTTTGAAATAGGTCTAATTCTGTCACCTGAAGTCTCATGAAATAAATTAGCAAGAAGATTAGTCATAGTTTACATCTCAAAACATCGGCACTATCGCATCATAAAATAATGGTTCATTATTGAGCTCATAAACAAAAAAGCCCTTGCATTCAACAAATTTGAATACAAGGGCTTTTAAAGTAAATCCATAAAGGTCTTATAGGCTAAATACGCTTAAAACACCACCTAAGTT